>Ga0315279_10000359_pt1 | contig 94049 bp, 65 predicted proteins | sample YL17G06_20_MG_FD_203694 | JGI IMG/M metagenome (GOLD analysis project Ga0315279, IMG submission 203694) | Sediment microbial communities from Yellowstone Lake, YNP, Wyoming, USA - YL17G06_20 | ecosystem: Environmental > Aquatic > Freshwater > Lake > Sediment | place: USA: Wyoming | collected...
AGGCGAGGAACGATACGAAGATATGCGCCTCGATGCGGCGGTCTTTCTGATGGTAGACCGGCCTGATGGCCAGGTCATTTTTGAGATCGCGAAAAACCGATTCGATCTCGGTCAGCTGAATATAGTGGTGCCAAAGGACCGCGGGGTTTTCGCCAGGTAGGAAACCGGCGTGGACGCTTCCCGCATCTCGCGAAGGACTTCCTCCGTCGGAATGCCACGATCCATCACCCACGTCCGGTTCGCTTTCCCGTACTGCTGTTCGATCTTTTCCAGAAAGGGTCTCAGCGCAGTCTTGTCGCTGGTGTTGCCCGCCATCACTTCATACGCCAGAGGCAAGCCTTCCGGCGTGACCACCAACGCGATGACCACCTGCACGCAATCCGGCCGCTTGTCCCGGCTGTAGCCATGGCGCCGCTTCCCGCTCCCCGCTGTCGCGGACGCCTCACCTGCAATTGATCCAAACGAACGTGGACGGCCTCGTGCGCAAGCTCCGGCGCTGGTCGGTCTTCAGGGAAAAGAGCCACCTGTCGCCACTGACCGCTCGCTGATTCAAATACTTCAATTCGAAAAAGAAAAAATAGAAGGGCCGGAGCTGAAGGCGCTCGCCGCTGGAAATATGTGAAGTGCGGGCATTGCTCCTGGGGCCAAAGGGCTCTGAACCGCGCGAATATGCCAGGAATCAGGCGTAGGGCATTTACAATGATTGACAGAGCTTGTCGCTGGTCAGTTTTCTCTTTGACCAGCGCGAAAAGTCTGCCCACTCTGAATTGTCAATCTCCTCCACCCAGTACCTTGTAGAGAGTCACAAGATTACTCAGCCGGGCGAGCCGAATACCGACCAGTTGTTGTTGCGCCGCGTAAAGCGCCCGCTGGGCAACGAGGACGCTCAGATAGCTGTCAATCCCTCCCTTGTATCGGGCTTCGGAGAGCCGATAGGTTTCCTGCAGCGTATCGACGAGTGCCTGCAGCGCCTGCTGCTGGTTGTTCAGCGAAGTGCGCAGGCTCAAGGCGTCGCTCACCTCCCGGAAGGCCGACTGTATCGATTTCTCGTACTCGGCTATCGCAATATCCCGATCCACAGTTGCCGCTTTGTATCCGGCCCGCCGGGCCCCATAGTCAAAAATCGGGAGTGTCGCCTGCGGTGCGAAGTCCCAGGTTCCGGCAGCGGGCTTGAACAGGTTTGTCAGATCGCTGCTGGTGATCCCCGCGGCGGCGGTCAGAGCGATACGGGGGAAGAACGCCGCGCGCGCGGCGCCGATATTCGCGTTAGCTGCGATCAGCTGGTGTTCGGCAGCAAGAATGTCGGGGCGGCGAAGCAGTACGTCGGACGGCACGCCGGCCGCGATTTCCCTTAAATCTGCGACCTTGCTCAGTTCATCAGCCAGCATGCCCGGCGTTACGGGTGTGCCGACCAACAGATTGAGCGCGTTTTCGTCCAGGGCCACCTGGCCCGAAAAGCTGGCAACATCGACGCGAGCTGCCTCCACCTGGCTTTGCGCCTGTCGCAAATCGAGATCAGACGCCATGCCGAGTTCTGCAGTGCGTCTGATCAACTCGAAGGACGCCTGCTGGGCATCGAGGGTATCCTGCGCCAGCTTCAAGCCCTCCCGGTCGGCTGCATATGTCAGGTAGCTGCTGGCGACGGCGGCTACCAGGGAGATTTGAGTGGCGGACCGCGCCTGTTCGGTCGCCAAGTATTGCTCCAGTGCCTGAGTCTTCAAGCTTCGGATACGCCCGAAAAGATCCAGTTCCCACGAAGTCGCGCCCAACCCCACGGTGTATTGTGCCACTGTTTTCGGATGATCGTTGCTGGACAGGTTTGCCGGCACCCGGTAGCCTTCGCCGCCGGCTGAGGCCACAACGGTGGGGTACAGTTCAGTGCGCTGAATCCGATACAAAGCCTGGACCTTTTCGATGTTGAGTGTGACCGCCCTGAGATCGCGGTTGTTCGCCAGCGCCAGCCCGATCACAGATTGAAGCCGCTGATCGGTGAAGAGCTCCTGCCACTTCACGCTGCTTGCCGTCGGCGCGCTGGGCGCACCGGCGCCGGTTGTAGCGCTTTCCGGCCAGGCAGGAGGGACCGGCAACCCGGGGCGCACATAATGCGACCGGGGAGGGCACCCGTAGAGGAAGAACGAGATCGCCAATAGTGGTATGAGCTTACGCATGTTGCGGCCCCTCCGTCTTGGTTTCGGAATTTGAGGTGACCATCATGGTCCGATCTCCCCGTTTTTTCCTGCCGAAAACCTGACTTATCAGCACGAAGAACAGAGGGATAAAAAAGATCGCCAGGAATGTCGCCGTTATCATGCCGCCGAGGACGCTGGTGCCGATGGCTTTTTGCGCCCCTGCTCCGGCGCCGGTGGCGAGCGTCAGCGGCAAGACCCCGAAGCCGAACGCCAGCGAGGTCATTACGATGGGTCGAAGCCTGAGCCTCGCCCCCTCGAGAGTGGCTTCGATCAGGCCCGCGCCAGCTTCCACGCGGATCTTAGCAAACTGCACGATCAGGATCGCGTTCTTCGTTGTGAGCCCCAGAACCGTGAGCAGCCCGATCTGGAAGTAGACGTCGTTTGGCAACCCGCGCCAGGAAGTGGCCAGCACCCCGCCGATCACTCCGAGCGGCAGGGCGAGCAGGATCGAAATAGGAATCGACCAACTCTCGTACAGGGCCGCCAACACCAGGAAAATCGCGAGGATGGAAAAGGCATACAGGAGTCCCGTCTGGGATTGGCTCAGCCGCTCCTGGTACGAGATGCCTGTCCATTCGTAGCCGATGCCGCGTGGCAGTTTCGAGGCGATTTCCTCCATGGCCGCCATGGCATCCCCGGTGCTTTTTCCGGGCGCAGCCTCACCCAAAAAGTCCAGGGCTGGGAAACCGTTGTAGCGCTCGAGCCGGGGGGAGTTGTACGTCCAGCGCCCCGACGCGAGGGCGGAGACAGGAACCATGCGGCCTGCAGCGTTCCGGACGAAGAGACGGTTCAGATCCTCCGGCAGCATCCGGTAGGGAGCGTCGGCCTGCACATAAACTCGATGGACGCGTCCGCCCTGTATGAAGTCGTTGACATAGGAACTCCCGAAGGCAGTCGAGATCAAACTCTGAATCGAAGGCACCGACACTCCCAAAGTGCCGGCCTTGGCCCAGTCGATATCCACCTTGTGCTCGGCCTGGTCCGGCATGCCGTTCGGGCGGACGGCGGTCAGCCGCGGATCGCGCATCGCCCGGCCAAGGAGCTGGAGACGGGCATTCATGAGCGTCTCGTGGCCGAGGCCGCCGCGGTCCTGAAGCATGAAATCAAATCCCTTTGATGTGCCGAGTTCGACGACGGCAGGGGGCGGAAAGGCATAGATCGTCGCTCCCCGGATACTGCCGAGGACCGGCGCCGCCTTCTTCAGGATGCCCTCCACGCGCAGGTCCGGCCTGTTGCGCAGGTCCCAATCACGAAGTTTGATATAGGCAAACCCCTGGTTTTGTGCCTGGCCCGCCATGGAGAAACCGCTCATAGCCATGGAGGATTCCACCGCCTCCTTCTGGTCTATGAGAAAGTGGTCTTGCACCTTTCGCATAATCGCTTGAGTCTGCTCCATCGTCGAACCTGGGGGCAGTTGCACCATAGCGAGGAGTACCCCTTGGTCTTCGTCCGGCAGGTAGCCTGTAGGCATCCTCACGAAGAGATATCCCATTGCCGCCACGATCAGGACAAAAACGGTGATGTAGCGGAGCCGGGTCCGGAGTATGTGCCCAACCGCGGACTGGTAGCGTCCTCGAAGACGGAGAAATATGTGGTCGAACCACAAGAAAAACGGCCGGAGTAGACGGAATCCGGTTTCGGCGGCTTCGTGTCCCTTGCCCATCGGCTTGAGAAGAGAAGCGCAAAGCACTGGCGTCAGGATCAAAGCCACCATGACCGAGAGAAGCATGGAGGAAATGATGGTAATGGAGAACTGGCGGTAGATCACGCCCGTCGAGCCGCCGAAAAACATCATGGGGCCAAATACCGCCGAAAGAACAAGCCCGATGCCGACCAGGGCGCTGGTGATCTGGTCCATCGATTTGCGGGTGGCTTCCAGCGGCGAAAGACCCTCTTCGGACATCACACGCTCCACATTTTCAACCACCACGATGGCATCATCCACCAGCAGCCCGATCGCTAAGACCATGGCAAACATTGTCAGCATGTTGATGGAATAGCCGAACAGTCCGAGAACGCCAAACGTGCCAAGAAGAACCACAGGCACGGCAATCGTGGGGATGAGCGTGGCCCGCAGGTTTCCCAGAAAAAGGAACATGACAAGGAACACAAGGAAGATCGCCTCGAAGAGGGTCTTGACAACCTCGGCAATGGCTACCCGCACGAAAGGAGTCGTGTCGAAGGGGTAGACGGCCGTCATGCCGTGCGGAAAGTAACGGGACAGCTCAGCCATCTTCGCTTTAACGGCGGCAGCGGTGTCGAGCGCGTTGGCCCCGGCCTCCTGCCGGATGGCGAGACCGGTCGTGGGATGTCCGTTATAAACGGCCCTGAAATTGTCAAACTCGGTCCCCAGTTCCGTCCGCGCCACGTCCCGTACACGCACGATGGATCCGTCCGGATTGTTGCGCAGAGGAACGGCGCCGAACTCCTCCGGAGTCTTCAGCAGCGTCTGGACAACGATCGAAGCATTGAGCCGCTGGCCCCGCACGGCGGGCATCCCGCCGAACTGGCCGGCCGACACCTGCACGTTGTAACTCCGGATCGCCGCGATGACATCATCCGAGGTCATACCGTAATTCGTGAGTTTGTTCGGGTCCAGCCAGATCCGCATGGCGTAGCCGGCGCCGAAAATCTCCACTTCGCCCACGCCGGGCACACGGGCCAGCGAATATTGAATCTGCGAGAAAGCGTAATCCGAGAGGTCATTCTGGTCGAGGCTGTCATCCAGGGAAGTGAGCCCGACGATCATCAGATAGTTGCGGGTGGACTTGCTGACCCTGAGGCCCTGGCGCTGAACCACCTCCGGCAACACCGGCATGGCGAGCTGAAGCTTGTTCTGAACTTTTGCCCAGGCGAGATCGGGATCGGTGCCCGGGGCGAAGGTCAGCTCGATCTGTGCCATACCTGCAGAATCGGAGGTGGAATGGATGTAAAGCATCTTGTCCAGCCCGGTCATCTGCTGTTCGATGATCTGAACCACGCTGTCTTCCACTGTTTTCGCCGATCCGCCGGGGTAGACACATCTGATGGATATCGCTGGCGGGGCGATCGGGGGATACTGGGAAATGGGCAGATTGTAGATAGCCAGCCCGCCGGCGAGCATCATCGCGATGGCCACAACCCAGGCAAAAACAGGACGATCAATAAAAAATCTAGGCATTGAACTCCTCCTACTTTCCCTGGACCTGCGATTGACCTGCACCGGTTTTTGCGCCGGCGGCCGCGGGCGCTACGAAATCGACAGCCCTGACGGAATCGCCGGGGCGAACCCTCTCAATGCCTTCAACGATCAGCCGATCTCCTGGAGACAGCCCTTTTGCGACCAGCCATTTATCTCTGATCGCGCGGTCCAGCGCGATCGCTCGCTGCTCAACTTTGCCGGCAGCGTTCACCACCAGGGCGATCGGATTCCCCTTCGGGTCACGGCTCACACCCTGCTGAGGAACTAGAAGAGCCTGTTCATCCATGCCCTCTTCCACAACCGCCTGCACGAACATGCCCGGAAGGAGTACCTGTTTGGGATTGGCGAATACCATCCGCAGTGTGACCGAACCGGTGGTTGGATCTACAGTAACGTCACGGAACTGCAGTGTGCCTGCCAAGGGATAGGGCGTCCCGTCTTCGAGAAGCAACTGAACCTTCCGCTGGGTCGAGGCGTTCGTGAGATTCCCGCTTTCCAGACTTCTCCTGAGCCGCAGCAGATCCACGCTGGCCTGGGTCACATCCACGTAGATCGGGTCCAGTTGCTGAATGACCGCCAGCGGAGTGGGCTGATAGGCGGTCACCATTGCGCCGACCGTAATGTTGGACTTTCCGATTCGTCCGGATATGGGCGCCTTGATGGGTGTGTACGACAGGTTGATGCGGGCGCTCTCCACAGCCGTCCGGCTTACCTCCACGACCGACCGGCTTGCCTGCACCGCCGTCCTTGCCACGCCGAGGTTGGCCTCGGCTTGCTTCAAGGCAGCACTGGCATCGTCGTAGTCCTGCTGGCCGACCGCATGGATGGCCACGAGCCCTTTCAGACGCTCGGCACGTGACCGCATCGCCGGCAGGTTGGCCTCAGCCATGACGACGTTTGCCTGAGCCGTGCCAACGTTCGCCTCAGCCGCGGCCAATGCGGCTTTGGCTTGGTCGTACGCAGCCTGGTATGGCACGGGGTCAATCTGGTACAGGAGCTCGCCTTTCTTGATATTGGCACCTTCTTCGAAATGCCGCTCTTGAAGAAGGCCATTTACCTGCGGCCGAATTTCAGCGACCAGGTATGCCGATATCCGGCCGGGCAACTCAGTCGTCAACAAGACCCGTTCAGAACGGAGTGTCACAATAGCAACCTCCGCTGGGCCTGCAGACCTAGTGGCAACCTGCGATTGACACCCGGAAATGAGTAACCCCGCCAGGATGAGACCCGCGGGGCTAAGGGTTTTGCAAAATTGAATAAAGGGCATTTGACTACTCCTCTAGACCGACCGGTCCATCAAAGAACACACTCATGTGCAACCGTCGTTCCAATCCGGAAGCCAGCTATTTCGAGCATTTCCGCGATGAACGGTGCCGAAAATCGGCAGGTGCCGCCGGCAATTGCCGAAATAGGCAGCGAATGATATCATCTGGCATCCCGGAAATCGATATGGACCTGGAACCAACACGCCTTTATGAGGCACTCGTGGATTTGGGCAGATCACTTGCTGAATGCGCGGATCCGGACAGGATTGTGGAGGAACTTTCCCGGATCCTGCGGACGGTCGTTGCATTTGATTCCCTGGCACTGCTGCTGTACGACGGTACTCCGGAATCGCTGCGTCTGCAAGCAGTTACGGAGGATGGTCGACCCGCGGATCCGAGTTTCCGTAAATTCGGCATCAGTGACACGCCGATAGGCTGGGCCTGGGACAGGCAAGAAATTATTGTGGTAGGTCGCGCCGAAGAAGAGACGCGCTGGCCGGGATTCAAACGCCAGATAGTCTCTTCCGACGTTCATTCTTTCGTTGTGTTGCCGCTCACGGCAGGGGATCAAAAGATCGGGGTTCTTGGGTTGGGGCGGCGTACGGAATATGAACCTGACGAATCCGAGCTGGCGTTTTTGCGGCAGGTCGCGGCGGAACTCGCCGTTACGATGAGGGAGTACCTGACCCGCAAAGAGCTGGCGCTCGAGCGCGATCGGCTGCGTGTTCTGCACGAGATTACGAACGCGCTCGTCTCCAAGCTGTCCCCGGACGAGCTGTTCGCCGCCATTTCCGGCCAGCTTGACAGAATCATCCCTCATTCCAGCGCCAGCATTGCTTTGTATGACCGGGAAGCAGACGAGCTGCAACTCTATTCGCTGCAAATAAGAGGTGAAAATAGAACTGCCGACATCCCCAAACGCGTCCCTCTTGCCGGCACTCCTTTGGAGCAAGCAATTTCCACGCGTCGCCCCGTGGTAATCGACAATATCGACCTGGCCGGCTTTACCCCAGAGATCCGCGACGTCATGGCCGACCATGGTGTCAGAGCAATGTGCTGCGTTCCGCTCTTCACCCCGAACAACACGCTCGGCTTCCTGAACCTTACCAGGATGGAGGCGGAGGCCTTCACGCCCGAGGATCTGAAGCTGCTGTCCCAGGTTGCCGGGCAGATTGCCATCGCGCTCGAGAACTCGCTGATTTATCAGGAGGTCACGAGACTGAAGGAAATCCTCGCTACGGAAAAACTGTATCTGGAAGAGGAAATCCGGTCCGACAGGAACCCGACCGAGATGGTAGGCCAGAGTCCGGCCCTGCAGGCGGTCATCAAGGGCATCCAGATTGTCGCTCCTACCAATGCGACGGTGTTGATTCTGGGGGAGACCGGAACGGGCAAAGAACTGGTGGCCCGCGCAGTCCATGAGTTGAGCGGGCGGAAAGAGCAGAGCTTTGTGAAACTGAGCTGTGCCTCTATTCCCTCTGGCCTGCTGGAGAGCGAGTTGTTCGGGCATGAAAAGGGCGCCTTTACGGGAGCCATCGGTCCGAAAATCGGCCGCTTCGAACTGGCGCACCGCGGGACTCTGTTCCTCGACGAAATCGGGGAAATTCCCCTCGAGCTGCAGACGAAGCTGCTGCGGGCGATCCAGGAGCAGGAGTTTGAGCGGCTCGGCAGCAACCGTACCATCCGAGTCGATGCCAGGATTGTGGCCGCCACGAATCGCGATTTGAGGAAGATGGTGGACGAAAACCGGTTCCGCAGCGACCTGTATTACCGTTTGAACGTCTTTCCTGTTCGCGTCCCGGCTCTCAGGGAACGCCGTGAGGACATTCCCCAGCTGATCCGTCATTTTACGCAGAAATTCGCAAAGCGCCTGGGCCGCACAATCAAGGTCGTTCCATCGAAAGTGATTGAGTATCTTACCCAATACGACTGGCCGGGCAACATTCGGGAACTGCAGAACCTTATCGAACGCTCTGTCATTCTCTCGACAGGACGGACACTGCAGGTACCCCTGGCTGAAATCCAGGATACCTCGCGAGGCAGGGAGCTAACACCCGAGAAAGTGTCGGACTTTGTCGAACGCGATCGTATCATCCGCGCGCTGCAAGAGACCGACGGGATCGTCGGGGGGCCTAGCGGAGCTGCCGCCCGTCTCGGATTGAAAAGGACGACCCTTCAGTCCAGGATGAAGAAACTGCACATCAGCCGTGAATACCGTTAGCTGTAGGTCCGCCGGAACAGATCACGCCAACGTCCGGCCAGGAAGCTGAACAACGCCCGCTTGTGAACGAGCAGCTTGTCTTGACATCGGTACAAGGACTGCAGCTCGATCGCCTCACCCGATCGGCCCAGCAAATCCCCAATCGCGCTGTGCTGATACCATTCGCGATGCAACCGCCACTCACTTCCAGGATCGACTAGCCGGTACGTCACGAGCGTCTTCAGCACATCCAACCAGTCCGTTCCTTCCCGGCTTGGGAGCAGCTTCTCGCGCCAGAATTCATCCAGCTGTAACTGCCTCCACAACTCGCTCGCCAGCCAGCACGCTCCCCACTGTCGCGGACGCTTCACCTGCAATTGATCCAAACGAACGTGGACGGCCTCGTGCGCAAGCTCCGGCGCTGGTCGGTCTTCAGGGAAAAGAGCCACCTGTCGCCACTGACCGCTCGCTGATTCAAATACTTCAATGCACCGGCACCAGGCGGCTTTCTGACCGTCGTTGATTTCGCCGAGGTAGAGTACCTGTCGTTGCACCACTTGCCCGCAGGAGCCGCGGCGGTTCTCAACGATGCTCCAATAGCGATGCTCTTTACCATCTTTGATCCGACGCGTGAAGCGCAAGAACATGGTGCCGTTGTCTATGGCTTCGGCTTGATTTCAAGAGGGTAGGTCTTCACTACAAGCGCTCTTGCAGGAGCCGGTGTTGAAAGGCAAGAATTTACAGGCTCGAAAGCAACGAAAATCGCGAATCTCGAGCCCCAGTTGTCAAAGCCGGGTTAGGGCATTTGGCCGCGCCAGTTCCGTGGATCGCTCCATGGAAATAGGGAGGCCTCCAGTTTCCTGGTTTACCGAGATTTCACTTGCTTCTCCGGAACGCTCGGGATAGAAATGCCTTACTTTTCTGGAGAGATTCCCATGAGACGAATAGGGTTTGTGTTGCCTCTGGCGGTGCTTGTAGCATTTGTGTTCGTCGCTGCGGGCCAGGGACCGGCCGGTTCCGACCGCATGGCGGCGGACTTTCTTAAGAGCATCGAACTCAGGAGCCTTGGCCCGAGTTTGATGACAGGGCGCATCGCCGACGTCGAAGTCGATCCGAAAAACCTGGATGTCTACTACGTCGCCACGGCCGCCGGCGGGCTATGGAAAAGCGAGAACCGCGGGATCACCTTTACGCCGATCTTTGACGACGGCGGATCCTTCAATCTTGCCTGTGTGGTCGTCGATCCGAAAAACTCCAACGTCGTGTGGCTCGGCACGGGCGAGAACTCGAATCCGCGCGCCGCGATGTACGGCGACGGGGTCTATAAATCGACCGATGCCGGCAAGACCTGGACGCGCGTCGGGCTTGAGAGTTCCGAGCACATCGGCAACATCAAGATCGATCCTCGCAACTCCGACGTCGTCTACGTGGCTGCTCAGGGCCCGCTCTGGTCCTCGGGCGGCGATCGCGGCGTATACAAGACCACCGACGGCGGCAAGACCTGGAAAGCAGTGTTCACGGTCAGCCCTGATACGGGCGGTAACGAAGTGGTCATCGATCCGAACAACCCCGATGTCCTCTATGCCTCGACGTGGCAGCGCCGACGCTCGGTCGGCCAGTTCATCGGCGGCGGCCCGGAAAGCGCGATCTACAAGTCGACGAATGCCGGTGCGACTTGGACTAAGCTCACGAATGGCCTACCCAAAGGCGACATGGGCCGCATTACTCTTGGCGTTGATCCGAAGGCGAAACCGACGCGCGTGTACGCACTGTGCAATGCGCTGCGCGAAGAATCGGGATTCTACCGGTCGGATGATGCGGGCGCCACATGGGCGCGCGTCGGACACGTGGTCGCCGGCGGCAGAGGTGGTGGTGCAGGATTCGGCGGCGGCGCTCCCGGAGGCGGCCGGGGAGGCGGGGATGACTTTTATCGCGGCGGAGACCCGGGGTACTACCACGAGCTTTATGTGGATCCGGTTCGGCCCGACACAATCTGGTCCGCCAACACCAACCTGGACCGCAGCGAGGACGGCGGCAAGACCTGGAAGCAGGTGCCGATCGACTATGACGAGAGTCACTATGGCAGCGTGCACGTCGATTTCCACGACGTCTGGCTCGATGTGACCGACCGCAACCATTACATGGTCGCCAATGACGGCGGCGTGTATGAGACGTATGATGACGGCAAGCATTTCCGGCATTTCGACAATCTGCCCGTGACGCAGTTCTACCGCGTTGCCGTCGACAACGCGAAGCCGTTCTACAGAGTCTGCGGCGGCGCGCAGGACAACAACTCGATGTGCGGCCCGTCGCGCACCGTCAATCGCATCGGCATCCGCACCAGTGACTGGATCGTCGTCGGCGGCGGCGACGGATTCCAGTCGCGTGTCGACCCTGAGGATCCCGACATTATTTATGCCACGTCGCAGGGCGGCAACATCACCCGGCTCGATCTGCGCACGGGCGTGTCCAAGTCGATTCGGCCGCGCGGCGTGCCGCAAGGGCCGGGCGAACAAGAGCCGGCCAACGTGCCGGGTCAGCAACAGAACCCACCGCAGGCAGGCCAGGCCGGCCAAGGCGCACAGGGTGCCCAGGGGGCTCGCGGCGGACGTGGCGGCGAGCGGACGAACTGGGATTGCCCATACATCATCAGCCCGCATTCGCCGACGGGGCTCTATTGGGGCAGCACGCGCGTCTATCGCACCGACGATCGCGGCGACCACTGGACTCCAGTGAGCGGGGATCTGACACGCAATCTCGATCCTACGACCATTCCCATCATGGGCAAGGTGTGGTCGCCAACCCAGACGGTTTCTTACAACCAAGCCACGACTCCGCTCAGCACCATCGTCAGCATCGACGAGTCGCCGCTCTTCGAGGGTCTCCTGTACGTAGGCACCGACGACGGCCTGTTGCAGGTGTCCGAGGACGGCGGGAAGAACTGGCGCAAGATGGACAAGTTCCCCGGTATACCCGACGGCGCTTACGTCAGCGATGTGTTCGCGTCCCCGCGCGAGGCTGACGTCGTGTTTGTCGCCTTCAACAACTGGCAGCATGGAGACTTCAAACCGTATCTCTTGAAGAGCACCGACCGCGGGCGGACATTCACGTCGATCGCCGGGGATCTCCCGGATCGGCATGACGTCTGGTCAGTCGTTCAGGACCACATCAACGGAAACCTGCTGTTTGCGGGAACCGAGTTCGGCCTGTACTTCACTGTCGACGGCGGCAACCATTGGGTGCAGCTCAAGGGCGGCCTGCCTGTATGCCAGGTGCGCGACCTGGCAATTCAAAAGCGGGAGAGCGACCTTGCTCTTGGCACGTTCGGTCGCAGCTTCTACGTGCTCGATGACTTCAGCCCATTGCGCGAGATAAGCGCGCAATCGCTCAGCCAGGAGGTGGAACTGTATCCCCTGCGCCGTGCGTACCAGTACACCGAGTTCGGATACGAGCGTGCGGCTTGGGGCAATGAAGTGACGCCGAATCCGCCGTTTGGCGCAGTCTTTACTTACTCCGTGGGGCAGGCAATACCGGCAGACACCAAGCTGGTGATCACGATTGCTGACGACACTGGCAAGCAAATCCGGCGGCTCGAACAAATTCCTGGTGAAGGCCGCCAGGCGCAACCGGAAGATCTTCCAAAGACCATCGGCATTCATCGCGTAGCCTGGAATCTGCGTGGTGAACCGGTGGCGACGGCCGCGCCCGGCGGCGCCGGAGCAGCAGGTGGCCGTAGTGGCGCAGGCGGAGGTGCTGCGGGCGCTGGAGCGGCGGGTGGTGCTGCGGGCGCCGGAGCGGCGGGTGGTGCTGCAGGTGCCGGAGCAGCAAGTGGTGCTGCAGGTGCCGGTGCGGCGGGCGGCGGGCAGGCCGGTCGTGGTGGTGGCGCGGGTGGCGCGGGAGCCCCTCCAGCCGGTGCCTTTGGCGGAGGCTTGGGTGGCCGCGGTGGCGGGCCTCCTCCGGTTGAGCCTGGCCATTATACCGCCACGCTCGGCAAGCTGACTGGCGACACGGTCACGCCGATCGGGAAACCGCAGTCGTTCATGGTGGAGCCGCTGCCGGCAAAGAACTGGTAGGAACAATTCTCTGAAGCTGCAGAGAAGCGCAGATGAACGCAGCCATGTTTGTGTTCATCTGCGCTTCATTTGAAATGGACTCCAGGAAGCTGTCTGACTCCGCGCCAAAGTAGGCATGCACGGTTTAAGATTCCCCGCACCAATACTAGGAGCCTGCATATGAAGCGATACCGACTACTGTTCCTGTGGTTGATTGTCAGTGTCTCTCTTTGCCTGGGACAGGCTCCCGCCCAACAAGCCCCGCCGAACTTCAGCGATTTGGAAAAAGTCGCAGTTGACGAGCTGCATCAGCTGAACGCGCCCGGCGCGGCCATAGGAATCGTCAGCGGCGATCGGCTGATCTATGCCAAAGGGATTGGGGTCTCCAACATCGAGACGGGCACGCCGCTCGCGCCAGAAACGCTCTTTCGACTGGGCTCGACCACCAAAATGTTCACCGCTACTGCCTTGGTTTCCCTTGCAGAAGAAGGAAAAATCAAACTCGATGATCCGATCGGACTTGTCGTGAAAGGGCTCGATCCGAAGGTTGCAGCGGTGACCGCGCACCAGCTGCTGACCCATACCTCGGGGTTTCTGGATGAGGCGCCCATGTACGGGAGCCAGGACGAAGGCGCGCTGGGAAAGGAGGTAAAGTCCTGGAAAGAAGATCGCTTTTTCACTGCTCCCGGTGATATCTACTCCTACTCCAACCCAGGCTTTTGGCTTGCCGGTTTTATAGTCGAAAATCTCAGCGGCAAGCTGTACGCCGATGCCATGAACGACCGGATTTTTGCGCCTCTCGGGATGACGCGAACCACACTGCGGCTTACCGTGGCCATGACATATCCCCTGGCGCAGGGGCACGATGCGAGTGCGGGAAGAGCGCCGACTGTGGTGCGGCCTTTTGCCAACAACACCGCCTCCTGGCCTGCAGGATCCATCTTCTCCAACGTCCAGGACCTGTCGCGCTTCGTCATCGCGTTCATGAACGACGGCAAGATCGACAGTAAGCAGGTGATTTCTCCGGCAGTGATCAAGAGGCTTACCACGCCGTATGTTCTAGTTCCCGGCGCTCAGGAATCGCACTATGGATATGGACTCGAGCTGCGTGAGGAGCGGGGCGTGCGCGTGGTGCGACATGGGGGCTCCAGATCGGGCTATGGATCACTGATCTGGATGGTGCCGGATCACCGCTTCGGTGTGATCATTCTGGTGAATCGGACCGGTGCGAGCCTCAGCCAGACCGCCGAAAAGGCGATGGAAATGATGTTGCCGCTCGCCCCGAAAGCTCCCCAGGAGGTCGAGAAGGACTTGCCGATCAGCGACGCAGACAAGGCCGAGTGGGTCGGCGCCTACGCGCAGCCGCCGAGTCAAAAACTGGAAATTGTGCTGAGAGACGGGAAACTCTTCCTTCGCCGCGGCACGAGCGAATTGCCGATCCGCAAGACCGGCGAGAACCGGATCTCGGTCGCTGCACCCGGAGCTACACGCGGTCAGCAGTTGTTCATCGTACGCGGCAAGGACGGCAAGATTCTATACCTGCACACCGGCGGGCGAGCCGCAAAGAAGATCTAGCGCCAGAAGCGCTCCCGAATTAATGCCCGAAGGGCTTTGGAGTGCGGCGCCTGGGCGCCGCTTTGGTTGGAGCGCAGGAAACTCAAGAGCGGCGTCAAGCCGCCGCATCTCCAGAGCGCTGCGCGCATCAGTATGGGAGGTCGGCTCGACGCGGCTAATGTCTGCAGCCACCTCGGCACTTTCAATCCCCCCCTCCGCGAGGCTTCCTGAAGCCACCCGGTCTGCGGGTGGTAGCCCACTCTTCTGTGTTTATCTGAGGCTTCAGCGCTCAAGCGACAGCTCTCATGGCGCTCTCCAGGATGTCCAGGCCCTGCTGAAGTGTTTGATCCTCGATGACCAGAGGGATGAGAAAGCGGATGACATTTGCGTAGGTTCCCGCGGATATAAGCACCAGGCCCCTCTGCAGGCACTCTCCCCTTAGTTTCATGACATAGTCGGTGGCCGGCTCCTTTGTGCTGCGATGCTCCACGAACTCAATGCCGACCATCGCCCCGCGTGACCGGACATCACCGACTCGAGCAAATTCCTTCTGCCATTGCTCGGCCCGTGCACGGATTTGGGCGCCGATCCGGAAGGCTTGTTCGCACAAGTTTTCACTCTCGATTTTCTCGAGCACTTTGAGGGCTGCGGCGCAGGATACCGGATTCCCGCCGAAGGTTCCTCCGAGACCTCCTACCTGCGGGCTATCGAGAATTTCCGCGCGACCCAAGACGGCGCTCAACGGCAGGCCGCCGGCCAGCGACTTGGACAAGACGACCAGGTCTGGTTGCAGACCCAACTGCTGAAAAGCGAACATCGTGCCGGTTCGTGCAACGCCGGTTTGGACTTCGTCCACGATGAACAGAATTCCGTTGTCTCGGCAGATGCGCTCGAGTCTGGGCAGATATTCTGCCGGCGGAACAACGAATCCCCCTTCGCCCTGCACAGGCTCTACGATGAGCGCTGCGACGTCGCCGGGCGCTACCTGGTTTTCAAAGACGTCTTTCAGCAGATCCACACAGGCGACGCCACAAGCCGGATACTCCAGTGTCAAGGGGCAGCGGTAACAATAGGCGTATGGGAGCCGATACACTTCCGGAGGAAACGGTCCGAAGCCGGTCTTGTAGGTCCTGGTCTTGCTGGTCAGCGCGAGCGCCATCAGCGTCCTGCCATGGAATGAGTTCTGGAAGGTGATTATCGCTTGCCGCCTTGTGAAGGACCGAGCCAGCTTGACGGCATTCTCTACTGCCTCGGCGCCGCTGTTGACCAGCATCCCCTTCTTGGGCCCTTCTCCGGGGAGGTATCGGATCAGCTTCTCGACCACTGCCAGATACGGCTCGTGCATGGCAACATGAACGCACGAAAAAAGAAATCGATCCGCCTGCTCGTGCACTGCAGCGATCACACCCTCCGGGTTATGGCCCGCATTCATGCAGCCCAGGCCGCCGGCAAAATCGATGAACACGTTGCCGTCAACGTCCTCGAGCAGCGATCCTTGTGCTCGCCGGACAAAGATGGGGTGGTAGGTGTAAATGCCGCGCGGGACCAGCCTTTGGCGCCGGTCCAGCAGGGCTAGAGAGCGCGGCCCCGGAATCTGCTGCAGTTTCTCCGGCTTGAATTCAAGTCTGTTCATGTCATCGTCCTCTCATCTCTGTCATCGAAAGAAACTGGCGGTGGAAATTGGGGACGCTCACGCATTTATTATTTACCCGGCAGCTTGGGCTGCAAAACTCTATGTGCGAAATAGGTGAGCGTCACCAATTTCCCGACCAAGGAAGTCCGTCCGCGTAGCGCCGGTGTGTTCTAGTCGAATTCCAGATCCCATACTCTGAAACCAGCGGAGGAGGATGCGCGTCCGCACGGCTGGCGTCAGTCGCAGCCCTTTTCAGAACCCGCGTCAGCGAACCAGGCGCCTGTGCCCCTCGCTAGAGACAAAGGCGCGGAGTTCGACGTAAGGGCGGTGGGGGTTGTTCTGGCCGGTGGCAGAGCGGATCCAGGACTCGCCGTACCAGCGGTCGAACGGCGGATACTCGCCTCGGAGCAATTCTACTTCAAGCTGCTCCAGTTGGGCGCGCGCGTCCCGGACGAGCTGCCACATCCGCTCTGCGTCCGGTGCCCGCAACGCCTCCTCCAGCTTGAGCGCGGCCTTCGTCTGCCGCGAGGCAACCTCCAGGCCGAGGGCTACATCGATGGAGAAGAACCGCTGTTGCGGGCGCGACATCCCGTTCTCCGCCCGCGCTTCCGCCCCGAGCGCGTCATCCAACTGCCGGTCCCGCGACTGAAGCTGGACGAGGGTGTCGGCGGTGAATGCCGGGTAGGTTTCGCCTGCCGCCTTGAGATAAAGCCGGTCGAGCAGTTGCTCAATTGCATCCGAGGCCAGCCAGAGCTTGTCCGGCGTGTCGATCACGGTGAAGTAGTTGTTGCACGCGGTCTCGGCGGCCTGCGCCATGCTTGCCCCGCCGGCCGCGGCGCCGAAATACTCCCGCGACCACCAAGCGGTGTAGCGTTCGGCCGGGTTGGGCGCGGCGTAGATCGCAGGGGCGTCCCAGGTGATGTCCGCAAGCATGCGTGCGCCCATGACGTAATCGCGCACCTCCGACACGTTGACCAGCATGTACTCGGTGGCGCCGGATTTCACGATTTTCTCGAACTGCTCCGCGACGGTCAAGGGCGCCACGACATGCGTCAACTGCTTGCTCAGCCTGCCGCCCAAATAGGCCAGGTGGTAGTAGACCCCGTGCTTCCAGCGTCCCAACCCCGACGGCAAGCCGCGCATGTGGCCGTCGTTGTCGTCCGGCCATACGATGATGACGTCGGCGGGAAGGTCGAACGCCGCGGGATTGCGCTGGTACTCGGGCAGCATCTCCGAGTACATGGTGAAGTGGAAGAGCGGAGTTTTGTCTTTCGGGAGCAGCTCGTGGACCATGGTGACCTGTGCGTTGATCACCTCACGAAAGGTCTGCGCTCTCTGATCGTCCGTGGTCCCCGGGGGGAAGGTGAAGGGGCGGTCTTCCGTGCCGCGCATGCCGACGGGCCAGATCACGTCCAGGTCCCGGTTCTCCATCACGCCGGCGCGCCAGTACTTGAGCATGCCTTCGCGGTTCGTGAACCAGTTCCACTCCGGCCTCACATCGCGCTCGGCGGCCAAGTTGAACCGCGTGAGGCCGAAGGGGTTGGAAACCAGGATGTCGTAGTGGTGCGACGTGTAGTACAGCCCCCAGTCGCTGGCCAGCTTCTGCACCTCGTAGCGCCGGTGTACGCGCGTGTAAGGGGCCACCATGTTCATGCGCAGGCGTAGCGCGGTCTCGAAGAATCGTTTATACCAATCCAGCGGGACGTCGCCGGTCTGCAACGGGTACCCGTTGGCGTCAAAGGGCCGCGGCAGCAGGTCTTCGTCGTCGTGGAAGAAGCCGCGATAGTGGAAGGTAGGCGGACCCTGCTCGAAGCTAGTCCGCTTCAGCACAAGAGGGTTGCGATGCTCGGGCGCGTACCCGGTCCAGATGTAGAGCGGATCGATGCCCAGCCGCTCGGACAGGGTGTACGCGGCGAACGCAGTTCCGCGCGAGTTCGACCCGACGAGCCAGACCGTGCGGCCGTCGGTGACGATCCGGTAGCTCTCCCATTGACCTTGCATGGCGCCGGCGTTGATCGCGGCCGGTACGGTTCCGTGACCGAGCGTCACCAGCCGGATGCTGGCCCGGTTGCCGCTCGGCGTCTTCACCACCGGAGGCTTATACCCGCTGATTTTCTCGATGTCGCCCGCCAGAAACTCCGCGGCCTGGCGCACTGCCGAGTTTTCGTCGTCGCCCACGACGATCTCGCTCACGCTGTCTTTTGCCGCCAGCGTGACGTCGCCCTGGGCTGCCGGCCCGGTCCGAACCCACGACCCGCGAAGGGAAGTAGTCCAGGGCGCGGTCTGAGCGGATGCTCGATTGGAGCCCAAGGCACACAGCGTCAGAAGGAGACAGGGAATGGTGCGAATTCGGCGCAGAGTCATAGTATCCTCGCTAGGTTATTCGGACGCAGGGTGAGCCAACCAGCGCCCGAAGGCCATCTTATACTAACTGTAACTCGGGCTGTTCAAAAACCCATGAGGTGCTCATCAATTTATTTACGAATGCCATCGACGCTATGCTTGCAGGAGGAACTCTGACAGCAGGTGCAAGCCTGGCGGCGCACCCAGACGATTCAGTTTTTTCGACTGTTTCTTGGTTCCCATCGGGCGGCTGGATTATCATGCGGCTTTGATCAACTGGCGAGGGAGGGTGTCGTGAAAGTCCTGTTTATTGGTGGAAGCGGAAATATCTCCACTTCCTGTGCGCGGTTGGCGGTGGAGCGTGGGATCGAGCTGTACGTCTTTAATCGTGGACGGCGCAGCGTGAACTTGCCGGAGTCGGTCCATCGGATCTTCGGGGATTGTTCGGATGCTGTCGGCTTGAAGCGGGCCCTGGCCGGCCATCGGTTCGACGCCGTGGTGAATTTCGTCGTTTATGACACCGACCGGGCGGAAAGGGACATTGAAACGTTCGCGGGGCAGACAAATCAATACGTCTTCATCAGTTCGGCAACGGTCTACCAGAAGCCTCCGCGCCACTACATCATCACCGAGGAGACTCCGCTCGGCAACCCATTTTGGGAGTATGCGCAAAAGAAAATCGCCGTCGAAGACGTCCTGATGAAGGCCTTCCGGGAGCGCGGATTTCCGGCCACCATCGTGCGTCCATCCTTCACCTACGGCGATGAGTGGATCCCAACCTCCATGTCCATCGACTACACGCCGGTCGCACGCTTGAGGAGAGGGCTTCCGCTTGTCGTGCACGGAGACGGTACGTCCTTGTGGGTCATGACCCACGCGTGCGATTTTGCCAAAGGCCTGGTCGGGCTGCTTGGCTGCCAAGGCGCGATCGGCGAAGCCGTGCACATTACCTCCGATGAGGTGCTCACCTGGAATCAGGTCTACGAAACAATTGCCCGGGTTGTGGGTGTGGAGCCCGACCTCGTGCATATTCCCTCGAAATTCATCGCCCGCATCAACCAGCGGATCGGCAGCGGGCTGCTCGGCGACAAGGCGCACTCTACGGTCTTCGATAACTCGAAAATCAAACGTCTCGTGCCGGGGTTTCGTTGCTCGGTGCCGTTCGAACAGGGCGTCGCTTCGACGATCGCATTCCTCGATGCGCATCCTGAAAAACAGCAGACGGATGGCAATGCTGCGATTGAAGAAATCCTGCAAGTCTGTGAGCATGGGGACGGACCATAGTAAGACACTGTGCTTTCTCAGGTTAGCTTCATTTGAGGAGCTTTAAAAGCCTCTTGGCGGCACTTTGGGGCAAGCTTTCTTTGCTCTGAGCTTTTCTCTCTGGCAGCGGGCAGGTACTGTGAACCTGGCTGTGAAATCTCCGGGCGGTCAAAATCGTTACATCAAGAAAAGGCCGGCCAAAATCGCAGCCAAGCGCAGTTTTCGCCTACCCGGCAAAGATTATCTTCAGACGTTTCAATGAGCTATCGCGGTGCGTCCCCGCTTCCACACAGGCGCCACAACCGCGAAATCTCGTTACATGATCGATAGCCTTGAATGGTGTTCCCCGTGATGCTGCGGATGGCTCGAATCGTCGAGCCACGCTGGCCCCACCTCCATGTTTGTTCCCAGATTTCGAGGTTATGGCGCCTGTCCCCGAATCTCTGGAGTAGAATGAATCGGCTGTCTCCATTTTCTTAGCGATTTGGGGAAAAAGAATCCGTGCTTGCTGACTTGAAAGCTGCCGGCCGGTTCGTCCTTCGGCATTGGTTGATAACTTTGTTCATTTGTGGGATTGTGCTCCTCGCCATGAATCGAGACTTCCTGGAGCGAATGTTTGTCTATTTCCCAACGCAAGAGATTGAAGCGGACCCGTCACAGATCGGCCTCCAGTACCTGGATGTTCTCGCCACCACCAGCGACGGTGTCAGAGTGCACGGCTGGTTTGTCCCCCGGCCGGGCGCTTCGCATACGTTTCTGATTTTCCACGGAAACGCAGGAAACATCAGTCACCGCCTCGAGTGGATCCAAATGCTTCATGAACTGGGCGCCCACGTTATGATCATCGACTACCGTGGGTATGGCAGGAGCGAAGGAAAGCCGTTCGAAGAGGGGCTCTATCTCGATGCCCTCGCTGCGTATGATTGGTGGTCCAAAGAGCGTGCGGCCGACAGAAGCAAGTTGGTCCTCGTAGGTGAATCTTTGGGGTGTGCCGTCGCTGTCGACCTGGCGGCCAGGGTCCCGGTCGACGGGATTGTGCTTCAGTCGAGCTTCACGACGGCGTGGGACATGGCCAAGACCCTGATCCCCGTCGGGCTGATACAGCCGGTGCTGGGTGTCCGGTTCGATTCCGCGGCCAAGATCCGGAAGATCGCTTGCCCGAAGTTGTTCATCCATGGCGATCGCGATGAGATTGTCCCTTTTCGTCTCGGCAGGAAGCTCTATGATCTGGCGCCGCCGCCGAAAGAGTTCTACGAGGTTCCCGGCGCAGGCCACAACGATCTCGTCTGGGTAGCCGGCTCCGAATACGTGAAGCGGCTGCGTGCCTTCCTGTCTCATCTCGGTCCGTGAAATCGGCCGAGCCGATCGCGGGCGGTACGCGGAATACAGAAGATGAAACGGAGGCTTCTTGTTTGCAATTCCTATCCAATAGGGGGAGTTACATGAAGACATCCTTTCGAGTGTTCCTTCTGGCTGCGATGTGTGTATGCAATTCCAGCGTCTGGCTGCAGTCGCAGTCGCCCGCGGCCGGCTCGTCCGGGATGGTCAGCTCGGCCCACCCGCTTGCTACCGAAGCGGGCATCCGGATCCTCAAGGCGGGAGGGAACGCCTTCGACGCGGCAGTTGCGGTTGCGGCTGCATTGAACGTGGTGGAACCCGACATGTCGGGCATGGGGGGATACGGCACGATCCTGATTTATGACGCTCGCAAGGGCGAGACGCGGTTCCTCAATCCAAGCGGCCGAATTCCGAGGGCGGTGAATTCCGATGTGTTTCGTGCTCCCACGCCGAATTATGAAGGAAACCGCCGAGGCGCCAAGGCGGTCTCGACTCCAGGAAACGTGCATGCTTGGGAACGACTCTCCAAGGTGTACGGGAAACTCCCCTGGGCGGACCTGTTCACGCCCGCGATTGAACTGGCGGAGGGCGGCTTCCCCATCAGCCCAACGTAGGAGAAATCGATTGCTGCGGCATTTCAGTCGTTTCCCGAATGGGCCGGTCGAGAATATGGGCGGGAGGGGCGGCCGCTGAAGGCCGGCGAGCGCCTGGTGCAGAAGGATCTCGCGCGCTCGCTGCGTCTGGTCGCAAGCGGCGGCGCGAAGGCGTTCTACGAAGGGGAGATTGCCAAAGCGATCGACGAAGCAATGCGGCAACGGGGAGGCTTTTTGTCGATCCGCGATCTCGAAGCCGACCAGGCGGAGTGGTGGAAACCCATCCAGATCTCGTACCGCGGCTGTCAGATCATCACGGCATCTCCGCCGGCGAACACTTTCGACTACCTCGTTCGCCTTGGAATCATGAGCCGGTTTGATGTTGAGAAGCTCGGGCACAACACCGCCCCTTATCTGCACCGGTTTGCAGAGGCCACGAAGCAGGGCTTCTGGGTGCGGCTGCGCTATGCCGGAGATCCCGAGATCAACCCGCCTCCGCTCGACAGGCTTCTATCGGAGCCTTATTGGAAAGAAGAGGCCGCAAAAATCGATCCCAACCGGGCGCGGCCTTTCGTGCCTCCAACCGATTTTGGCAAAGAGCCGCAGCACACCACGCACTTTGTGGTTGCCGACCGATGGGGAAACGTCGTGTCGGCCACACAAACGCTGGGCAACGCCTTCGGGGCGAGGATCATGCCGGAGGGAACGGGCATCTGGCTGAACAACTCGCTTGCCTATTGCACCTTTGAGCCTAAAGGGAACCCGATGGATGCGCACGCGGGGCGGAGGAAACTGTCGGGCGACTGTCCCACGATCATCCTGCGAGACGGGCGGCCGTGGGTTGCGATCGGCACGCCGGGCGGCCACACGATCGGGCAGACGGTGCCGCAGATGGTGATGAACCTGATCGACTTCAAGATGGACATTCAGCAAGCCATCGCTGCGGGGAGAATCAGCTTCTTTGAGCCGGATGCGATCGGCGTGGAGGAGAGCATTCCTGCGTCGGTACGAGAGCAACTGTCGAAGCTGGGACATAAGCTTCGCGTTGTGTCGGGCATCGGCAACGCGCATGGGTTGATGATCGAATACGACTCCGCACACAATCCGGTGCGGTTTACGGGCGCGGCCGACCCGCGCGGTAAGGGCAAAGCCCTGGGATATTGAAAACCGGGGACGCCTCTCTATTTCCAGCGTTTTTCTCTACCTGTTCGCCGCACGACGCCGGAAATAGGGAGGCGTCCCCGGTTTTCTCGCGTATCATGAAAGCGCGGAAGGTTCTCACTTGGCTGGTGAGTTGGCGCGATTAGCTGGGCAGAGTAGTTTCCAATCCGCGACAACCGAAAGGACCGCAATATGAAGCTATTGGCTAGGATTTGCGCAGCAGGCGCCATCCTCTCGTTATCGCTTATAGCATCCGCGGCCAACGCGCAGCGGCAGATGGAAAACCTGGGCCGCGGCGTAGTCGCCGTAAATCAGGGTGAGGGCAAAGTATGGGTTGGTTGGCGCTTGCTGGGCACCGATCCCGATCGCATTGCCTTCAACCTCTATCGCTCGACTGTCGCCCGCACTGCCCTCAAACTCAATGACAAGCCCCTCACCGGACCGACGAACTTCGTGGACACGAAAGCCGATCTCACGAAGTCCAACGCCTACTTCGTCCGGCCGGTGCTGAACGGCAGGGAGCAAAGGGGCGGCGGTTCCTTCACGCTGGCGGCCAACTCGCCGGCCCGGCAATACCTCTCCATTCCATTAAAGACACCTGAAGGCTATTCCCCCAACGATGCCTCGGCTGGCGACCTGGATGGCGACGGCGAGTACGAAATTGTGTTGCACCAGGCGGGGCGCGGCCGCGACAACGCGCAAGCCGGAATCACCGATCCCCCCATCCTTCAAGCTTACAAGCTGGATGGCACTTTTATGTGGGAGATCAATCTCGGCAAAAACATCCGCGAAGGCGCCCACTACACTCAGTTCATGGTTTACGATCTCGACGGTGACGGCAAGGCCGAGATCGTCTGCAAGACCGCTGACGGCACCGTCGACGGAAAGGGCAAAGTCATCGGTGACCCGGGAGCCGACTATGTAAACCGGGAAGGGAGCAACAAACAGGGAAAGATCCTCGACGGTCCAGAGTTTCTTACGGTCTTCGACGGTAAGACCGGCGCGGCGCTGGCTACGGCCGATTACATCCCTCCTCGCGGCAATGTAGTCGACTGGGGGGACGACTACGGCAACCGGGTGGATCGTTTCCTCGCCTGCGTCGCATATCTGGACGGGGAAAGGCCGAGTGTCGTCATGTGCCGCGGCTACTACACGCGCACCGTGCTCGCGGCTTGGAATTGGCGCGACGGGAAGCTGACCAGAGTTTGGACCTTCGAGAGCGATGACGGCACGCCCGGCAACGATCAGTATCGCGGTCAAGGCAATCACCAGCTCAGTGTCGGGGATGTCGATGGCGACGGTAAGGATGAAATCGTCTATGGCGCGTGCGTTATCGACCATGATGGCAAGGGGCTTTACTCGACCGGCAGGGGCCATGGCGACGCCCTGCATTTCTCAGATCTCGACCCCGACCGGCCCGGTTTGGAGGTATTTCAGGTTCATGAAGAACCGTCGGACAGTGCGGGTGGCGATTTTCGCGACGCAGAGACCGGTGAACTGATTTGGGGATTGCCGTCGACCAAGGATGCGGGAAGAGGTATGGCCGCAAATATCGATCCCCGCTACAAAGGCTATCAGTGTTGGTCGGCGCCGAGCGACGGATTGTATACCTGCAAGGGCGTAAAGATTTCCGACAAGGAACCGCGCTCCTGCAACTTTGCGGTTTGGTGGGATGGCGATCTGCTGCGTGAACTCCTCAATCGCAATGTAATCTCCAAGTGGAATTGGGAAGATGGTACGGAAGATCCAATTCTCGTCGCGGAGGGTTGCACTTCTAACAATGGCACCAAAGCCACGCCGGTCTTAAGCGCTGATCTTTTCGGCGACTGGCGCGAGGAGGTAGTCTGGCGGACGACCGACAACAAGGAGCTGCGCATCTATACGACGACGATACCCACGCAGTATCGTCTCTACACTTTAATGCACGATCCGCAGTACCGGCTGGCCATTGCCTGGCAGAACGTAGCGTACAATCAGCCTCCGCACCCGGGCTTCTACATCGGTGAGGGTACGGCTCCGCCGCCACGCCCGGCGATCAAGACCATAGCTGTAGCCAGGTGATGCGGCGGTTGATTGGGGAATAGGGGACGCCAACCTATTCTTATCAAAAAATAGAAGAATAGGTTGGCGTCCCCTATTCCCCCTGAGCCGGGCGCGTCTCTGATGCCAGGCGCCAGATGGCTTTGCTGATCTGGATGTCCTGGACCGCCACGCCGGTCAAATCCACGACTGTGATTTCGTCATCCGATTGGCGTTGAAGCCGCGCATCCGCAATGGCGGAACCCAATTCAACCAGTCGGTCCGCTCGTATCATTCCTGCTTCGAGCGCGTGAAATGCCTCCCCGCGCAGCCGGCATTGGCTCAGGCTGTCGACGACGACCCTGTCCGCGATCTTCAATATGGCCGGATCCAATTCCTGTTTTTCGCGCGTGTCCGATCCCATCGCGGTGATGTGCGTGCCCTTGCGGATCTGGTCCGCCCGCAGCAGCGGCTTGCAAGAGGGAGTGGCCGTGATGATCAGGTTGCAGGTTGATGCGATTTCCTCTGCGTCCAGAGTGGTCCGGATTGAAAACCCGATGGCTTCCATGTCCTTCTTGTACCTGTCCAGCTCCGGTTGATCTACTCCCCACACAATCGCTTCCGGCACATCCCGAACATACCGCAAATACTGCAACTGCATGCGGCCCTGCACGCCTGCGCCGAATATCCCCACTCCACGAATTTGCCGCGGAGCAAAGTGCTGCGCCACGACGGCGCCGGCAACTGCCGTTCGAACATGGGTCAAGAGCCCCTCGTCGAGCAGGATGCTGATCAATGCGCCGGTTTTCTGGCTGAAGAGGAGCATCAGGCCGAAACTCGTGGGCAAGCCAATCTTCGGATTGTCATAAAATCCGGAAACGATCTTTATGACATAGTAATCATCCGTTTTGATGTAGCCGTACTTGATGTGCATGTCCCCACGCGGCTCGTCGAAGACCAGTTCTCCCACGGGAGGAACGACGACCTTGCCTTGCGAGTAGGCCGTGAAACCTTCCGCAATCTCTCCGATAAGCCGACGCCGATCGATGGTGCTGAGGATTTCCTTGATCTGACCAAGGTTGAGAATGACGGCCATTGTTCCTCCTTTGCTGCGCCTCCGGATTCGCATGGGCGATTCAGGACAGGATACCACCGATTTTCCAGAAGAGGGATTTGGGGACAGGCTACGCAACCCCCGAATTGCCCGCAAGGAAATCTGGCCTGGCAGCTTGAATTCGGGGGTTGCGTAGCCTGTCCCCAAATCCTGTCCTCATAGTTGAGAAGCGAAGCGCGGGATTCTCGCTTCGGACCTCTTTACCAGGGGCAAGAGCACGTTCCGCTCATGGGGGACAAGTTGGATGCACTCCTCCGGGCACTGGAGTTCGCACTGGCCGCAGCCGATGCATTTGCGCGTATTGATGCTGGACATCCCGTTCACGATCGAGATCGCTTGAACCGGACAGTGGTCCACGCACGTCTCACAGCCATTGCAGAGAGACGAGTCGCTCACTCGTGCCTCAAAGTATGACCTGAACTTCAGCGGAAGGATGCCACGATTGTAGGATCCGAATACCCCACAGCAGTCCCAGCAACAGTTGCAGACGGCAATCTCCGGTTGGTCCACGTCCTCGTGTTCATGAAACACCTGATGCACCGCGCCCCTTTTCCCGAGAGCGCGAACTAGAGCTGTCGCCTCCTCTTTGGATATATGCCGGCCCATGCCGTATCTGACAGCATGGCGAGCCAGCGTGCCGATCGCTATACAGGATTCACCCGGCTGGTCGAAGCGACATGTTTCGCCCATCAGCTTGTGGTACTGCCGGCAGAAACAATGGACCACGGCGATGTTGTCGGCATCTCCGTTCTGTTCGATCAGCCGGAGGATGGTCTTGGCCGGATAAATTTTCATGGGGGCTGCGTCGACGGAGCGACCGACAGGAATTGTCGTCGTCGAGGGATCGCCGGAGATCTTGGCAGCCACGATGCTTTGTGCGGGCTTCAGCTTCTTGAGTTTCCAATTCAAGAGGCTTCTGATTGGAAACGAGTTCATTTTCCTCCAGGACTCCATCAGCAAGTCCAGCCGCCGGGCAAACTCCCGCTGCTCGGGCGTTTCCCTCCCATCCGCGAGGTAGATCTCGAACCAGCCGAGCATGATTCCGGAGAGCGCAAAGACCTCCTCCCCTTCGCGGGTGCCCTGCGGCCAGAGGAAGCCTTTTCTTACCGAGCTGTCGAAAAGCCGGCCGCTCTCTTCCTCCGGCAGCCTGGTTCGAAGCGGCACTTCGTTGCGCTTCAATGATTCCGTGCCGATGCGCAGGAGGAACTCGTTTTCCTGTGGTGTGACGGCGACGTCAAAGCAGTCGAGGAGAGGTTTTGTAATCGGGAAAGGGAGGCGATGACGGGTGTTCATCATCTCGGCGAGTTCTCGCAGTTTTTTCTCTCGCTCAGACGACATTGTCGATTCGGTCATAAGGGATCTCCAACGTGAGAAACTGGATGCGCCCAGAGGGTGTAAACCGGAGCTTCACTTCGCTCCACCGGCGAGAAGAGCGTCTGCCTCGGCGAAGACCTCATCCAGGTCGAATCCTTTCCCGGCTGCGATTTCTTGTTCGCCCCGTGCGATGAGACGCAGAAGTTGGCGCTCGTGTTCACTGCGCTCGTAGGCCTCCATGCTCAGTAGAACCGCTGCTGCCCTGCCTCGCTGCGTGATCACGACTGGCTGCTTCGACGACTTGATGTGTTTCAGGGCTGCAGCGGCATCGTGCCGAAGGTCGGTGATCGGAATGGTATCAGGCACCTTGATTCATTATAAACGTAACCTCCAAAGGTATGTTTAACGATATTTCCAATGGTCCTTAGCTGTCAACAGGACGCGCTCCCCTTGAGATGCATTTCCGGCGCGCAAGCTCTCTGAAGGGTCGTGGCATTAGGGTCAGGTCTTACGCGCAACGCCGGGACAGCATAGCTTTTTCGAGTCTCGCCGCTACGGGCGGTGGTTTACTTTAACGGATTATTCCCCATACCAAAGAGGGTAGCGACTCTGTTTTTCGCCTCTGTGTGCATAGGCGCCCTCGACAGCCAAATTGACACCATCGGCTGGCAGCTTGTCCTGGAGTTCCTGCACCTCGGGGTCTGCTTGCAAAGCAGCGCGCTGCTGGGATATCTTTTCTCGATCTTTGGCCCGCATTCCAGGTGGAACCAGAGTATGGAACTGGTACAGCTCGACGAACACGGCAGATTGTATTTGTCGCCTGCTATTGACGATTGGGAACCGATCCACAACTCGGGCATCTCCGCCGTTATCGACCTCGATGGAGATGTTGACCATGGAATCCCGACGGTTCCCAACCAGATGCTCTACATCTATTTCCCCATTTATGACGATGACCTTCCGGACCTGAGGAAGCTTCATGCAGTGGCGAAACTGGGTGCCAGCCTGGTCGAGAGCGGGCGCGGGGTCCTGACCCATTGCGGGCTCGGGCTCAACCGTTCCGCCCTGGTCGCGGGGTTGATCCTCACCTATCTGGGACTGAGAGGGGACGAAGCCGTGCGCCTCCTGCGCGAGAAACGGCCGGGCTCCCTCTTTAACGACAAGTTCGCGGCCTACCTGCAATCGCTTTCAAAACAGCAGGTGACCGATTTCGCTCGGGACCTCCCTGCCCGATAGCCGTGCACTGCGGTCGGCGCCCGGGTGAAGAGGATTCAGGGGTGCGGCCCAATCTGCAAATCTTGGCTTGCTTGGCGCGCCGCTGCGAGTATTGTGGCGTAGGGCATCCATAGATTGCCAATGTGAGGCTTCAAAGAAGCACTTGCGAAACTTGTGAGGGCATTCATGCGGCCGCAAAGTCACTCGATTCTTAAGAGAATCATCCTTCTTTCCCTGGTGCTGTTCGCATTTTCTGCTGTCCCGCGTTCTTCGGACAGAATCCTTGTCAAGATCGACAAGAACCAGCGGGTCAACATCGACGAAAGCGTGGTGCAGGACGTTACCGTGATTCAGGAACTCGATTCCTGTTGGATCGCCGAAGTTTCGTCAGAACAATATGCCACCCTGCAGCAGGTTGGAGCTACCTGCGAGATTCTTGACCCGCTCCCGGCTGCAAAAGTTTACTACCTCCTTCTTGCTGCTTCGGACCAGATCCATGCAATTGAGCCATTGGGTCACCTGACCGTCATCGAAGACCAGGCCTGCTTGTTTTGGACCGAAGGGGAAGATTTTTGGGACCTGCTGCCCGCGCAAATCCAGGTCAAACGGTTGCCGGAAAGAACGGCGCAGCGCATTACGTTCGCTACTGAAAAACAGGAACCGGTGGTTCGTCTGCAGGAGGAAACGCTACCCAATGCGAAGGTATTGCAGATGGTAGGCGAAGTGGCGAAGAGCAACTTATCTGCGTATATTCAGGACCTCCAAAACTTCCAGACCCGGCGTGCTGCCACCACCAGCCTCGAAGCCGCGGGAACCTATGTCTACGATTTCTTTCGAGCCCGCGGTATTTCAGCCGAGTACGATCCCTTCACTTTCAGCTACCAGGGTATCACCTATGCCACGAGAAACATCGTCGGCTCGATCCAGGGGAAGACGGTGCCTGAGCAAATCGTCATCATCGGCGCGCACTACGATTCAACGAGCGATCAGCCGTTTACGCTCGCTCCGGGAGCTGACGACAACGCAAGCGGTTCAGCGGCTGTTATGGAAATAGCCAGAATCATGAGCAACTATTCCTTTGACTATACTGTGCGCTTCATCTGTTTTTCGGCCGAAGAATTGGGACTCTTGGGCAGTCGACACTACACCCAGGAGGATGCCAGGAAGGGCGAAACCATCCTGGGCATGATCGACCTGGACATGATCGGCTACGCCGCCAAAGTGAATGAGGATCTGGACCTCATTGCCAACAACCCTTCCGAATGGCTGGCCAACCTCTTCGTATCGTGCACCGGAACTTACACCACGGTGTCGGTACTGAAAGCGATCCGGCCCGCGGCAGCGGGGAGCGACCACTCTTCATTCTGGGATCAAGGGTACAGCGCAGTGATGGGGATTGAGGCTTATCCGCTGGTCAATCCTTACTATCACCGGACGACCGACACCCTGGCTACCTTGAACATGGATTTTGCCGCGTCGGTAACGCAGGCAGCGCTGGCTACGGCAGCGACTTTGGCGCGGCCCGTCAGTACACCGTTAAGCCCGACGAATGTCGCCGCGCACAGCGTCATCGTGCGCTCGCTTTTCTCACGATTCAAAACTGTACTCTTGAGCTGGAAATCCACGGACCCCACGGTAATCGGCTTCAATTTGTACCGGTCAACAACCCCCTATGTGAACTTCCAGAGGATCAATTCCGCACCCGTTAAAACCAGTGATTATACCGACCGGTTCCTGGAACCAAACAGGTCTTACTACTACGTTGTAACCGCTGTCGACGGCCAAGGACGTGAGAGCAATTATTCGAACGAGGTTCGTGATGACCAAAAGAACTAGGCTAGCCGCCGTTCGATGCAGGATGGTGATTGTTGTGGCAGCAGTGGTGGGTACTGCCGTGTTGGGGACCGGCCCGCTGTTTGCACAGTCGAAGTCCGACGTCAGAAGGTTTTCGGTAGCCGCGTCCGTCGGCATCGCGCGTCCTTCGGATCAAGCCTTCAGGGAACTGTACGGATCGCTTTCGTATCCTTTGTCAATCCAGGCGGACTATGGGTTGTACAAGAACCTTCTGGTTTTTTCCGAGTATGAGTATGTGAGGCGAACTGGCAAAACTCAAGTTGTGGGTTCAGATCTTCTGCTGACAGGTGATCCCATAAAGTTCAGGATGCATACATTCGGGATGGGACTGTTATATGCATTCCATGTGCACAGGTTTATTCTGCTGGCAGGAGGCGGTGCGGGACTTCACTGCTATTCCGAGGCATGGGAGGCTGCAGGGCTTACAACGACAGGCAACAAGGCAGGATTTGTAGCTCAAGGTGGAGGTGAACACCCTTTGAGCCGGCATATTTCGTTGATTGGAAGGGTCGAGTACTCGCGCATTGCCGTCAAGGCGAAATCAGCATCTGAGAACGACGCGAACCTTGGCCGGCTCGAGCTTCTTCTGGGTCTGTCTTTTCACCTGGGTCGCGCTTTGCACAGATAGTTCCAATAAGTAGACCACCGCCTCTGGCGGTAAGAAAGAAAAGGGCTCTTTTGCCCCGGCGTCGGCTTGGCGTGATCAGCGCAACAGAAAGAGGGGTCAGATCTCCCAAGATTAAAGAAGGTAGCGACTCTATTTCTCGTCACCCTGCGCATCGCGATTCTCGACATCCAAATTGACGCCGTCAGCTCGCAGCTTGTCCTGGAGTTCCTGCACCTTCAGTTCGCGGGATTGAATGCCCTTCTTAGCCGCCATGGAAGCCGCCAGGCCGGCGGCGTGGCCGGTCGCCATGCAGTTGCCCATGCTTTTGCCGGCCGCGGCGGCCACGTGCGATGTGGATATGCAGCGGCCGCCTACTAACAAGCCATCGAGCTTCTCGGGCACGAGGGCCCGGTAGGGCACGTCATGGATCTTCATGCTGCCGCCGGGACCTCCGATTTCTCCCCCGGGATCCATGAGCCCGCTGCGCCAGGCAATGGCGTCCTCAAATTTCCGCCCGCTTCTGGCGTCCGCTTCTGTGATGACATACAGGCCCTTGAGGCGCCGGGATTCCCGGACGCTGACTTGTGGTCCCGCGGCAATCCACTCGATCTGCTGCAGACTCGGATTGTCCGATTCGCGCAGAGCCCGAACCATCTGCAGAGCCTGCCGCCGGCTTGCGCACTCGGCCCTGGTGCGCTGCTCCGGGTCGGTGGCGTCAACGCGGCCCATGTCCGCGGTCCCCGAATGATTGATGAACCAACTGCTGCTGCGGACAATCGGCCTGATCTCGAGGAACCCTGACGGAATCAGAGGATACTTCTTCCTCCCGGCACGGATGGCCGACGAGATGTCGGAGGCTCTGGTCTTGGACTTGTCGATGTTGGTCAGCGCCAGCGCCAGAGTCATCGGCATGAGACTCTTATCCTCTATCAAGGTTTCCGCTCCTGCATAATAAGCCACGTCAGCGTCGCCGGTGCAGTCCACCACTGCCTTAGCCCGGATGTCCATCAACCCGCGCTTGGTGCCGGCGACCACACCGACCACGCGGTTGCGTTCGACCAACGCATCCACCGCGCGCACGTGCACCAGATACCGCGCACCCACTGCATCCAAGGCGTCTATGACCGCGACCTTCAGGTATTCGACGTTGCACCAAAGCTCGTGGCCGTTGACCGTGCCGATGCTCACCGCCTGGTCGCCATAGGCCGCGAGTTTCTCGATCAGCAGTTCGTGAATCACCGAGCGCGGCTTCCCTCCGGGACGCACCTGGTTGATCTCCATGCCCAATGCCCAGGCGGCCACGCCGCCAAAAAATGAGTGGTTCTCGACGAGCAGAGTCCTGGCGCCTGTGCGTGCCGCGCCCAGCGCCGCTCCAATTCCGGCCGGACCTCCACCGACCACCAGAACGTCCACCGTATCAAGCACCGGATGTCCTGCAGCCGGTCGAGCTGCCGGGCCTTGCCCAAAACTGTTTGCGCTGCTGCCGGTCGCCGCCATTGCGCTGATCCCAACCATGCCAGTTTGGAGGAAACCTCGCCTCGAAAGATCTCGCCGCCTTTTCATCGCATTTGCCTCCAGGATTATTATTTGGGGATCTTCGTTTCGTCCCCTAGAGCGTACAATAGACCGGCCTCCGACGCATACGCATTTCTCTACGCCCGAATCGATGGGAAACGATGCTGGACCACGTCATTCAATACAGGTAAATCTTTGATGCGAAGCGTCTGCACGCTTTTCTGTCACACCTCGGCTAAAATAGCTGTTTGAGAACCAGGATAGAAGAGGCATGGATGAATCGTAATCCGGGCATTCGTGCTGGAATCACGGCCACGCTGATCCTTGTCAGCTTGTTGCTATTGGGAGCGCCGCGTTCCGAGAACCAGCAACCCTCATCACGCGGAGCCGCAGCGCCGCTGTTTGAAGCGGTCCAGCTTGATCTGTTTGCAATTTCCGGCGGCCAGCCGAACTGCTGGGCCGACTTCGACAACGACGGGCGCCCCGATCTGTACGTGTCTTCTTACATAGACAAGCCGGTGAACGAAAAAGATTTTTTGTACCACAACGAGGGCAACCGCTTCGTCGACGTCACGACCGACCTGTTCCGGAAGCACGGCGCCACGCACGGCCTTCAGTGGGCAGACTACGACAAAGACGGCGCCATTGACCTTGCTTTGGCCAACAACAACCCGGATGGCAGGAACGCGTTGTACCGCAACCTGCTGCCTGCGGCACAGGCGCGTCGCTCGCTGGAGGTGGTGGTGCTCGACGGCAAGGGTCGCTACACGCGCGCGGGCTCGGAAGTGCAGCTCTACGCGGCCGGAACACGCAAGGTGGTCGGCGGCCGCATTGTGGATTCCGGAAGCGGGTACACGTCGCAGAGCCAGATTCCGGTGCACTTTGGTCTGAGCGATGTGATGAGAGTTGATGTCGAGGTGACTTACTTCAGTTCACCGCGAACCATGAGATAGGGATGCGAGATATTCGCAGGTAGGTCGAAGACCAGCCGTTTGGTTTCGGTCGCGCCCGCAGGGGTTACGTGCCGCGCAAGCATAATCGAGGCCTCCAGGAATATCCGGGAAATGTAAAGCACTTTGCGATAGAAAGTCCATTCATGAAATTATCGAGCTGGATTGCGTGAAATTCCGGATGAAAGGCGAGACAATCTACAAGAACGAGCTGAGCCCTCGATCAGCGCAGGAGGGGAAGAATGGAATACACGCACCTCGGTCGAACCGGCTTGAAGGTCAGCCGGCTTTGTTTGGGAACCATGAACTTCGGTCCGCTCACCAGCGAAGCGAACAGTTTTGCGATCATGGACAAATCGCTGGAGCTCGGGATCAGTTTCTTCGACACCGCCAACGTCTACGGCTGGCGCAAAGGCGAAGGGGTCACCGAACAGATCATCGGGCGCTGGCTTGCGCAGGGAGGCGGGCGTCGCGACAGGGTCGTGCTTGCGACCAAAGTTTGCGGCAGCATGGGCGACGGCCCCAACGACTCCCGGCTCTCGGCCTATCATATCCGCCGCGCGTGCGAGGGAAGCCTGCGCCGCTTGCGGACCGACCACATCGATTTGTATCAGATGCACCATATCGACCGCGAGACGCCCTGGGATGAAATCTGGCAGGCGATGGAGCAGTTGGTGCGGGAAGGAAAAGTGATTTACGTGGGAAGCAGCAACTTTGCCGGTTGGCACATCGCGCAAGCGCAGTGCGCGGCGGCCGCCCGCCGTTTCATGGGACTGGTGTCGGAGCAGAGCCTGTACAATCTCAGCGCCCGGACGATTGAACTCGAAGTCATCCCGGCCTGCAAGAGCTACGGGCTTGGCTTGATCCCCTGGAGCCCGCTGGCTGGAGGAATTTTGGGTGGCGCGTTGCGGAATGTCTCCGAAGGACGGCGGGCATCAGAGCGGGTGCAGCAGGCGATGGAAAAGCGGCTGCCGCAACTGGAAGCGCACGAAGCCCTGTGCGCTCAGATGGGCGAGAAGCCTGCCGCCGTCGCGCTGGCATGGCTGCTTCACAATCCTGCTGTGACCGCTCCCATCATCGGCCCGCGGACGATCGATCAACTGAGCCTCAGCTTGCGCGCGCTGGAACTCAAGCTGCCCGATAGCATCCTGAAGCGGCTCGACGAGATCTGGCCCGGTCCCGGCGGCCAGGCGCCCGAAGCTTACGCCTGGTGAAGTCGAAGTCTTCTGGGGTCATGGATTTCATCAATCTCCATATTTCTTGAGTCCGGGACAGAGATTTGCCACACTCAGAACTACAGAGATCGCGCGGTGAGCGAACCAGGGTGAGTTTTCTCGCATTTGTGTAGCATACCGGCGCCTGAGGGATTTTCCCTCGACGCGAGGAGGGTACCAATGAGCAGGGAAAATACCGTTACCAGGCGGGGTTTTATCACCAGTGCCGCCGTCGGGATTGCTTCCATGGGTCTGGGGCTGCCTCCAGTCCTCGATATCAGGAGGCGCGCACATACTCCTGATACCAAGGCGACGGATGCACCGCTCTTGCGCCTCGACCGCAATGAAAGTCCGTATGGGATGTCTCCTGCCTCGACCCGGGCCATGCAGAGCGTCGCCGGAGACCTGTCGCCGCGCTATCCGAGAGACGAGCCGGCCGCACTGGTCGAGGCTATGGCAAATCGCCTCGGGGTGGAGCAGGATCAGATTCTGCTGGGTTGCGGCTCCACCGAAATATTGAAGGTGGCCACGGAGACTTTCTGCTCCCCTTCAGGCGCCGCGGTCGTTGCCGAACCGACTTTCGAGGCCGTCGTCACTTACAGCCCGTTGGCTCATGCTCGCGCAGTGAAGATCCCGTTGACGAAAGACTACAAGCACGACTTGCCCAGAATGCTCGACACAGCGGCCCTCGTCGGTGGATTCATCTTCTTCTGCAACCCGGCGAACCCGGCGGGTACTTTCATTGGCAAAGAAGAGGTCGAGAGATTTGTTCGCAAGGTGCCGAGCGGCGTCGTCCTGCTGATCGATGAGGCCTATTTCGACTATGTGAATGCTCCCGAGTATGAAAGCTGCCTGCGTTACGTCAGAGAGGGGCTTCCGGTGATCGTCTCGCGCACGTTCTCGAAAATCTACGGCATGGCCGGACTGAGACTCGGCTATGCAGCCGGTCACAAGGGCCTGATCAAGCAGATGTCGGAGCGGCGCCTGGCCACCAATGCCAATCAACTTGCAACGGCAGCGGCAACGGCTGCGCTCAAGGATGATGAGTTCGTTGCTCGCATCCGCAATCTGAACGCCCAGGTGCGGGACTACCTGTACGCCGAATTGCGCGCGCTGCGCCTGGAGTTCATCCCCTCCCAGACAAATTTCGTAATGATCCATCTCGGCAGGCCTGCGCAGCCGCTGATCGATGCGCTCAAAGAGCGCCGGGTGATGGTTGGCCGCCTGTTCCCATCGATGCCTAACCACATGCGCGTAACTCTCGGCACCGCGGAAGAAACGAGGATGTTTGTGAAAGAATTCAAGGAGGTATTGAATACAGTCAGTGCATAGCTTCGCGCCGGCAGGTCTCTTACTTTTTCGAACAGCCGACGTTCAATGTGCGGCTGGTGCAAAAGCAGCTGACATGTCAGATCTATAGCAGCTGGAACTTCTTGTTTCGCGCCCACCGGTAGACAGCGAAGTCGGAGTCAAAAGTGATGAAAATGGTGCCAGGCTACAATTTCACTATTTTCCGGTCGAAATACTCCACGCGCGCAGCTCTTAAGAAAATGGTGAAATTGTAGCCTGGCACCATTTTCTGAGCGAATTCGGCGATCCGGCCCAACGGGTGCCCTTCACACCGTCCACCACACGGTAACGGTGCCCGGTTTGCTTATTTGCCTGGACTCCGGCGCTATCTCCGCCGCATCGCTCCCGCCAGCCCCTTGGGGCGTACCTTAAAGAATCCCGGCGCCGGGACGGCGATCGTCTCGCCGGTGTAGGGCTTGTTGGGGTCCGGGTTGTAGACGCGGCCGACGGTCCTCGAGGAACCCCTGGGTAGCCTGAACATCCTGTCGATCGCGGCCAGCGTGTCCTTCTCCCTCGCGTAGAAGAAGTGCCAGTCGGGGAGCAGAACCTCCTCCACGTTGCGGAATTCCTTGACGCCCAGAGCCTTGGCCAGCCCCTTAGCGTTCTTGTAGCCGAAGGCCGCAGCCACGCTGTCCAGCGTGTCCCACGACTCCAGCCGGTACGTCGCGGTCCAGCAGGGGAGGATCACGCGCATCCCCGGCCTGAACTCGACGGCTTTGCGTACGTGGTTGGCCGCGAGGAGCGCCGCATCGGAGTGTCCGCAGAACCGTGCGATCGCCTCGAGCGTGTCGTCCTTCCGCCAGAGGTACGGGCGGAGGGATTTCACGAGCGGCCACGCCCGGAACAGCAGCCGCACCTTCTGCCCCGCGAGCGGTCGTAAGCAGCGCGCCGTCACCCTGTGCGCGGGCACGCGGGCGACGTATGCCTCGAGGTCGCCGCTGGGGCGCTCCACCCGGCGCGTGCAGCCGTGGCGGTCGGTGAACAGTTGGGTCTCGAGCCGGAAACCCCCGGTCTTGTCGAGCCAGTGCCAGACGTCCACCTCGGCCTTGGGGATTGGCCTGTTTGTCTTTCCGTCCACGACCTGGACCGAGAGCGTGTAGACCTCCCGCGGGGGGACCGGCTTCCATTCGGGGTGGCGCTTCTCCATCCGGACGCCCCCCACGTGGCGCCCGTCGGCGAACTGGCGGATGTCGATCCTGAGCGGCTCGCTCACGCTGATCTGCGTGGGCGGCACGGCGAGCTTCAGTGTGGCCGGCTCTTTTTTGGAGAGCCGCAGGCGCGGGATGACCAGCTCCTTGTACAAGAAGAACTCGATCACCGTATCGTGCGGGCCGATCTCCACGCGCGTGGCCCCGCGGATGTACGTCAGCCGCTCCACCTCCTTCTCGCCGGTGATGACGACCGGCGGGTCGAAGTACGCCGGCCCGTACACCTTCGAGTCGGGGTACCCTGCCTGCTCCCCGCCGATCTGGTTCTGGAACTTCATGTCGGCGTAGGTAATGCAGAGCGTGGGGAGGAAGAGGTGGAAGACCCCCTCGCTGCCCTTGCGGTAGAGGGACTTGACGCGCAGCGTGTCCTCACGGACCGCGACGGCGTTGAGATTGAATCTGTAGTCACCGCTCCAACTTATGGATGGCATGGCTGTCCTCTCCTTGGCTCACTGGATGTGAAGGTTGCGGAGCGCGACGTTGTTGGTCCCCTTGATGTTGGTGGTCCATGCGTTGCCGCCCGCGGTGGTCGGCGCGGCGTAGACCAGCGGGTCGGCCGGGTGGTCCAGCTCGGCCAGCAGGCAGAAGTGGTGGACGTCGGGCGGCGCGCCCAGCTCCGCCTGCTCGGGACGCCACCGGAACGTGACGTCGATGTGCCCCATGGCGGGGACCGTCACGGTCTGCACCAGCTTGGCGTCGTGGTCGTCCTCCGCCTCGAACCACGCGTTGGGCGCCGTGTGCGGGAGCGCGTACTTGAGCCTCACTGTCGTTCCCACAGCGTTGCTGTCTCCGAGGTTGCGCACCGTCACGCGGACCTCGTAGGTGGTCCCCCAGAGGATCTCCGTGATCTCGTTGGCGGTGCCAGGCTGGAAGACCTTGATGTCCGGCGCCCCGCAGAAGCAGCCGCCGGGGTAGGGCTGCTGGCCGTAGTCGTCGTCCGCGGTGCGCACCCAGACGTCCACGTTGACCGGCGGCATCGCCTCGTCGATCGGGCCGATCAGCCGCAGCCTTCCGTACCCGTACTGGTTGCGCTCGGACGCCACGTAGCCGGCCTGTGACGGGTCAAGGTGGAGGTTCAGCCGGTTGGCGTGCTGAGTGAGGAGCGCCTTTATCGAGTCCTGGTTGAGCGTGAACCCAAGGCCCTCATACTCCTCGAAGAGCAGGGTGATCGATCCCGCCACGAGCGGCGTGGCCATGCTGGTGCCGTCCATTCCGACGTACCCGCTGGCCTGATCGGAGGCAGTGGACATGATCTGGTTGGCCTGGGTGCCGCCCACGGCGGCGATCTCCGGCTTGATCCGGCCGTCCACGGTCGGCCCCGCGCCGCTGTATGCCGCGATCGTCTCCCCCGAGGCGGGATTTGGCGGCAGGAGCTTGTCGCAGGAGCCCACGGTGAGGATCGAACGGCCGCAGCCGGTGTCGCCTATGGTCATCTCGTTCTGGGTGCTGCCGCTCAGGTCTCCCCACCAGCCCTGCAGCCCTGTCCAGGCGCGATAATCGGCGGCGTCGGTCGCGTGCGGGTTGCGGAGCTCGACGGTGTAGGCGTCCCACGTCAGCGCGTCGTCCACGTACATCCGGATCCCGCGCAGGCCCCCACCCGGCTCGATGTCGCGCTCCGCCTCGAGGTGGCGGCCGCCGAAGTTGCCGTTGTAGTCCTGTCCCGCGGTGCGCCAGCCGCTGTTGCCTCCGCCGAAGGAGACGCGATAATCCAGCTCCGGGCCCGTGTACCATACGTCCAGCCACGACGAGAAGTGGTTCCCACGGCGGTGCGTCCACGTGAAGCTGTCGGTGGTCCTGGCCGCGACGTTGCCGCGCCGGTATCCGTTCCAGCTGTTGTCATTGCCCGCGGCGAAGACGATGGAGCGCCGGTCGAACGAGTCGAGGAAGGCGTCACGCGCGAGGTCGAACGCCGACGAGCCGTTGTGCGGGCCGAAGCTGCTCCCCTGGCTCACGCTGATCACGATAGGCATGTTGTGGAACTGGGCCGCGCGCATGCAGAAGTCGATCCCGTCGAGGATCGCGTCCTCGAACGTGGCCCCGGTGTCGAGCGCCCCCTGGAGCCGGACGAGGCGGACGTAGACGATGGAGGCCTGCGGCGCGGCGCCTATATGGTTCGCGGCGGTGGCCCAGTTCGCTTCGCGGCCGTTCCCCGCCGCGATCCCCGCGCAGTGCGTGCCGTGCTCGCTGTTGGTCGTGGGCTCGCAGCAGATCTGGTTGTTCGCGTTCCCGTAAGGGTCTGCGAGGCCGAGTGCGGTGTCGATCTCGGCGGTCGTGTAGAGCCGGCCGTAGCTGAGGCCGGTGAAGTTGGGGCGCGCGGCGGGATTGGCGGCGGTCCACGCGTCGGGCGTCTGGCCGGGCGGGGCCGCCTGGTCGACGGTGTTGCCGAATGCGTCCTGCGTGTGCGTACTCTGCGCCCAGTAGTACATGGCGCGCGAGCCATGCGTGCCGGCGGGGTCCCGGAAGCCGTGGTGCGTGACGTCCAGGACCGAGTCGACGATCCCGATCATGACGCCGTTGCCCTGGTAGCCGGTCGGGTTCAGAGGACGGGGGTTGTGGACGTCCGCCACCTCCCCCTGCGCGCTGGCCTGCTCCACCGCGGGCAGGATGATCCGCGGCGTCCGCAGCCGCCGGCACGCGGCATGGCCCGCGAGCTGGATGAGCTGGGCGCGCGTCGCGACGATCGTGAAGATGTCCTGCGCCTGGGAGCGGACCTGGATCCCCATCGTCTCGAGGTCCCTGCGGTTCCCCGTGAAGTGTACGATGGCACGGACCCGGATCGGCAGGCGCAGGTCGTGGATGATCGGCGTGAGGTGGCGGGGGATGAACCGGCGTACGGCGACGGCCGGCCCCGCGGCGGTCCGGCCCTTGGGCACGACGGGTCGGATCGTCTTCTGGAATTTCAGGAACTCGGCGCGGATGGAGGCGTCGGGCATCTGCACGAGCTTCCGGAGCGCCATGTCCATCTTGGAAAGCGGTGTCGCGCCAGCTTGTCCGGCCCTGCTGGCCTGTTTTTTCTTTGCCATCGGCTGTGTCTCCTCGCGTGAGTCCGGTTGATGCAGCCTCCAACGCCTGCCGCTTGGGAAGCGGGGCGTTCCAACTCATCGAAATTCGGATGGCTGCACTATATCGATTGCGCCGGACGTCGGCAATGGCAAACGGAACTTCATCCATCGCTCGGTTGCGAAGGCAAAAGGCCCGCATGAAAAGGAAACGGCAGCGACGCAATAATTTCGAGGTTGAGTAGCCTGTCCCCGAAATTATAGCGCGAATAAACCTGGGACGCTCGTGTCTATGTGGTTGTGAACATAAAGGAGGCCGCTGTGCTGGTTACCAAGGGACTCTGCAAAAACTACGGTAGAACCTCGGCCTTGCGAAATCTGGACCTGGAGATCCGCCCCGGGGAGGTGGTTGCATTGCTGGGTGCGAACGGAGCGGGAAAAACCACAACGATCAAGCTGCTTCTAGGTCTGATCAGACCAAGCGCGGGAGAGGCAGAGGTATGCGGTTTCGCCGCGGGCCACATGCAAGTCAGGGGACGCATCGGCTACTCGCCGGAAAGCAGGCGTTTTCATGAATTCCTCACCATCGCCGAGACGTTATGCTACTACGCGGAGCTGGCAAGGATCGAACGCTCGCGACGGCCCAAAGAAATCGAACGGGCAATGAACCTGACCGGTCTGATGGAGCTGCGGGATAGAAAGGCTGGAAAGTTGTCAAAAGGTGAAGCCCAGCGACTCTCCGTGGCTCAGTCTCTGCTGGGTGATCCCCCGATTCTTCTCCTCGATGAGCCAACGTCGGGTTTGGATCCCGTGGGACGCATCGCCATGCGGAAGCTGCTGGAGCGGTGCGGGGAGGAAGGGAAGACAGTATTGCTGAACTCGCACATCTTGTCTGATGTCGAGTCGATCTGCGGCCGTGTTCTTATTCTCCGCAAAGGGGTGCTTGCGTGGCAGGGGCAGATCAGTGAGGTCGTCACTGCCCGCCAGAGTGTGGAGGTGCACGCCGAGGTCTTGACGGCCGAAGCGGAAGCGTCGCTTCATGCGGACGGTTTCACGGTTCTACGCCGGAACTCCCATTGGGAAGTCTCACCGTGCCCCGCCTCCCGCGTGCCGCGGGTGGCAGAGCTGGTCGTTGCAGCCGGCGGACGGATCCAGGCGCTGATCCCCAGGGGAAATTCGCTTGAGGATCTTTTTGTCGAACTGAGCGGAGGTGAAGACAATGCTGGCCATTACTCGACTGACCGTGCGTGAGGGGCTGCGCAAGCGACAGCTATACCTTTTCCTCGGGATTGCCTCGTTCATGATCCTGGTGCTTCTCTCACCGGGAAACATCCGGTGGGATGAGAGCAAAATTACCGAACCGCGCCTGATCGCGCAGATCGGGCTCTGGATGACGCTGGTCTTCACCAGCTTTCTGGCGGTGTTTGTGGCGATGAACGCGATCGGCAGCGAAGTGGAGCGGGGTTCCACGCATCTGGTGCTGGTGCGGCAGGTCAGCAGGGCGCGTTTCTGGCTTGAACGCTGGTTGGGTGTGACAACGTTGGCCTGGCTGAATGCGGCCCTCATGCTCGGCGCCCTGATGGTCTCCCTCGGATTAAAGTTCGGCGCGGGGGCGTCAAAACTGGTAGTCCCTGGATGGTGGCTTTTCCCGCTGCCCGTGGCATGCCTGACGGCGCTGGTCACGGCGATTAATACGCGACTCCCATTGGCGTTGGCAGGGTTCGGCGGGATCGTGGCTGCCCTTTTCGGGTTCTTTCGAGGACAACTGGGAATCGTCGCCGACGCCGGTTCAGGCACGCACGCGTGGATCGCACAGGTGCTGGTTTGGTTTAGTCCTCCACTCAATCGAGTGGTATCCCAGGTGTTTCGCATGAACGGAGGTGAAGGCCTGGATTTCTGGGTGCTGCACGAGTGCATGCTCTACGTTTACGCAACAGCCGCGATCGGCGTGCTGCTTTTCAGCCGTAGGGAGGTCTAAATGCGAAGCCCGGTCGCATTTCCAAAGCTGCGAGAAAACCACGTTGCGGTCGCCTTTGTCGTCGTGGGCGTGGTGATCCTCTTGCCCTACCTGGTGATCCCATCTTCCGATGACCTGAGCAGCCGCGACGTGGCCCGTATAGCGGAATTCCAGCATTTGAGACAGACTGTCGGCGAAACTATCTGGCCCGGCTTCGGCAAAGGCCAGATCCCTCTGGCCCTGGTGAAAGGCAAAATGGAGTATCTGTTCGACCATCCCTCTCCGCCGAGCGGATACAAGCCGGTTCGCATTCCGTCATATCCGGGTGCCGTGTTCCGGCGAAAAGGCCACACGCTGCCACGCCTGGCGATGACTGCGATACCCGTTGGCGGAGTTCTCGCCGCGCTCATGCCGGACAAGGCTACCTTCGATCAGGTGGCTTCCGTGCTGGAGCTGAATTCCGACTCCTCCGTGCTGGAGGCCGCGATGAGCGGCGGCGTGGACACCGTTGACACTGCGGTCTATGAGGTGGTGGCCATCCACGAGGGTTTTCACGCGTTCCAGATCAAGAGGGATATTGCGCGTCTTCAGAGGATGTCTGATCTGCCCCCCGGCAGCCTCGACGAGAAGCTCTTTGCGGCCCGCCTGAAAGAAGCCGAGGCTACCACGGAAATAACGAAACTGCTCAGAGTCGAAAGCCGGCACCTGGCTCTCGCTCTGGCAGCGGGCAGTCCGGGCGTCCGTCGCGACGAGGCACAATTGTTCCTGGAGGCGCGGGCCGCCCGCCGGCAGGCGACGGCGGCGAAGGCTGAAGGCTTGACTATCGCGTCGGTGGCTGTCCATGAGAATGCGATCGAGTGGTGTGAAGGAATGGCCACCTACGTGGAAGGTCAGACTTGCAGGCTGGCGGCCGGGAACAGCTACAAACCGCTGGACCTCATGGCTGGCCTTTCCGATTTTTACGGTTATGCGTCGCTCGCAAAGTCGAAGGATTGGTCTCTGGACCGCTCCGCTGACATGGCTTCTCACGCCAGGTCTTATGTGGTTGGCGCCGGAATCTGTTTGCTCCTGGATCGACTTGGAGCAGAATGGAAAAAACCGGCCATCGAGGAGCTGTTGCCGCTGGATGAACTCCTGCGTCGCGCACTCGAAAGCAGGTGAGCGCCGGGCGGAGCCGGGCATGGACGCCTCTGTCGAGCGGAAGCTGTTGACGAGTGCCAGAAACGGGGATCAGGCGGCCTTCGTCCGCCTTGTCGAGCAGTACCGGCATCTGGTGCTCTCACTGGCGTACCAGATGACCGGCTCGGCAGCCGACATGGATGACCTGGCGCAGGAAACGTTCATGCGTGCTTATCGAAATCTCAGCACTTTTCGTGGGGAGGCGTCGTTCAAGACCTGGCTGGTGAAGATCGTCATGAACCTGTCGAACAACTACCGCCGCTCGCGGAAAACTGCGGCAGAAACGGAGTCAGCCGAGGCATTCGTGTTGGCGTCGCCCGCCGAGGGGCAGGACCTGCAAATGCTCAGCTGCGAATTGCGGGCGCAAGTCCGCCGGGCGGTAGCCGAACTTCCGGCTCACTACAGAAGCGTTGTGGTCCTCCGTGATTTTCAGTCATTGCGCTATGAGGAAATCGCCGGCGCTCTTGGAATTCCCATTGGCACCGTGATGTCGCGTCTGGCAAAGGCCCGGGGACTCCTTCGCGCCGGCCTCGCGCCCTACCTGGGAAGGAGTGAAAACACAAAAGAAAATGCGGCCACGAACAGCACGAACTACCACGAGTTTATTTGAGTTCATTCGTGTGAATTCGCACTACTTACCAGCAAATCCGTAACAGGCTTGAAAGGATTTTATCTTCGCGTGCTTAGCGTCTTCGTATGAGATTATATGATCAAATGCAAAACGGTAAGGGAATGGCTGCCGCTCCTCGAGTCGGATGCGCATGAAGGCGACATGCCGAAGCGTACGGAACTGGAAGCGCACCTGGGGCGTTGCCCGGAATGCAGGGCATATCAGGAGGAGCAGCAGCGGCTTCGCGAAGTTGTGGCCCGCTCCGGCGAGGTGCGCTTCTGGACAGAGTATCTGGACGGCTTCACCACGCGCCTGTCCCGGCGCATGGATTCTGACGCAAAATCGAGAGGATGGCCTGCTGACTGGTTTCATCAACTCGAGGCATCTCCCTTGCCGACGCTGGCACAAGCGGCCGCGATAGCGTGGCTGGCGTTGATTCTCGTGTTGCAGTTCCCCAGCGTCGAGCCTGCGTTGCGCCAGATCCTCGGAATGTAGAACCGGCGCGGCGCCGTCTGTTACACAGGTGGAAGTATCGACAGGCATGCCCGGCCTCGAACGGCCGGCTGTTCCATAACGGAGGGAGCGAAAATGATGACTGGATTCCGGCTCTTTCTGCGCCGCTGCGTCCGGATCACGGTCGCGCCGGGCCGGGAGGTGGATCAAATCGTCTCGGACCGGACTCGACTGGGAGGCTGGCTCCTCGGGTGGCTGGTAACGGCACTCAGCATGCTCTGGGTGGGAGAAGCGCTCTGGCCCGTCTGGAATTCGGTAGCCGGATATCTGGGTGTCGCGCTGTTGGCCGCGGCTCCCTGGATACTGATTCAGGGCGGCGTGCTCCATCTGGCCGGAAGACTCATGGGAGGCCGCGGGCGCTGGGACACAACGGTCGCTCTTTGCGGATACGGCACCGTCCCATTTCTCGCGCTGGCGCTAATCCTTGGCGGGGGAATTGCCGTTTATGTGCGTGTTTTCGGCCCTATCCCATTTCATCTGGCAAGCATCCTTCTGCTCGTTCTGGCGTTGCTTGTGGCAATGATCACGGGGTTGGTGATCGTGAGGCATGGCCTCAGCTCCAATTACGGTCTCAGCACGCGCCGCGCCTGGCTGGTGACTGCGGTGGGAGCCCTGGTGTTCACTCTCGGGAATAACGCGCTGCGCGGGGGATATGTCACGAGGTGTGCGATTACCGTCGCCAATCTTGCCGCAATGCCGCAGATTCCTGTTCCCCTCGTAGCGGCCGGCAGCGGCGAGGCGCGCCGTCTGAGTTTGGAGTACGCCGCCAACCTTCGCTATTATAGGGAGACCGCGATCCGGCGCGGCGACATCTTGATCTTTCGCGGCCAGGACGGCCACGGTTGGATGGGGCGGGTGCTCGGCCTGCCTGGGGAACAAGCAGGTCTGCAAAATGGACACCTGGTCGTGGACGGCGCACTGCAGTTCGAGCCATGGCAGACGAGCGGCGACCTGACCATTCCACCCCGGCAGATCGGCCCCGATGAGTACTTCCTCTGGACCGATGAGCGCACGCCGGATCTGGAGTTGGCAACCGAGTCCCGTTTTCCAGCAATCGCAAAGCGAGACCAGATATTGGGGCCTGTTCTGCGGCTCGATGTCGTACTGCTAAGCTGGGTATTCGGCCAACCGCGCGCATAGGCAAGCGGTTCCAGCGGCCACGTGGGTCGCGGCTGCCAGACGCGACCCGCCTTTCCACGGCGGCAACCTCTGATGCCTGCGCAATACCAATCGGGGCCACTCCCCGGATCGCGTTAATCGACGATTCGAGCGGTCGTGGCCGCAATGAGCGAGTTGGCGCCGACTTCGACGTTGCTCTTCCCCACGACCACCATTTGGCCGATGCGGAGGTCAAGAGTGGTGCTGAAATCCCTGCGTTGGTTGGAGCGTACCTGTTTGCCGTCAGGGGTCACATATTCGAACCTATCGGTAGGCTTCTCGCGCCTAGTCTATGCTATTCTCCAACCAGCAGCGAAAAGCAATTGCCTATACCCCGGCTTTTGGCCAAGCCCTCACATTTCCTTGCTTTTCCCGGGAAGATGGCCCAAATTGTGAACAAATAGGGTGCTGCCGGTCGGTTGCACCAAAGAGAAAGGCGCCGTTATGGTAAGCGGAGGGAACAAGACCCTCCTCATATTATTTCTGCTGGGAAGGTTCGCGCTCGCCGCAAATCCCGCAGGGCGTAGCTCCATTGGGACATTGGTGTTTGATCACATCACCATCGAACAGGGGCTTTCACAAAGCATCGTCGAAGGTATTGCCCAAGATTCGACAGGATTCATGTGGTTCATCACTGAAGATGGCCTCAACCGTTTCGACGGCTACAACTTCCGCATATACAAAAACAATCCCAGGGATCCCGCCAGCCTGGCGCACAACGAACTGAAGGCCATCTGCGCGGATCGTACAGGCATCATCTGGGTCGGAACATTTTACCAGGGCCTCGAGCGTTTCGATCGCGAGATCGAAAAGTTCACACATTTCCGGCATGACCCGAACAATCCCAGGAGCTTGAGCAGTGACATCGTCCGCGCTCTTTTCGAGGATCGGAATGGGGAGCTTTGGGTGGGAACCATCGGCGGCGGGCTCAATAGGCTTCGACGTGCCACTGGCGAATTCATACGTTACCAGAACGATCCCGCGGATCCGGCCAGCCTGAGCCACAATAACGTATGGACCATCGCGGGCGACAGCAGCGGGGCTCTCTGGGTGGGCACACAAGGGGGTGGACTTAACCGGCTGGACACGACAACGGGGAAGTTTACACGCTATCTTCATCAACCCGGCAACCCGGGCAGCCTGAGCCATGACGACGTGCGTGCGATTCTGCAGGATCGCCGCGGCAACCTTTGGGTCGGAACTTACGGCGGCGGACTGAACCGTCTCGACCCGGCCTCCGGGACGTTCACCCATTACCGCCATGATCCACGCAATCCCTTCAGCCTCGGCAGTGACGCCCTACTTTCGCTCACAGAAGACAGCCTGGGCAACCTTTGGGTTGGCACCGACGGCGGCGGGCTGAACCGCTTTGACCGGGAGAGCGGGGAATTTATCCGTTTCGTGAATGATCCCAACAACCGGACCAGCCTCAGCAGCAATCGGGTTTATTCCATCTTTGAGGACCGGTCCGGACTGTTCTGGATTGGCACCTATGGCGAAGGTTTAGACAAGACCGATCTGAGGAAAAAGAACTTCCTCCACTTCATGCATAATCCCAATGATCCCAGAAGCCTGAACAGCGACATTGTCTGGTCCTTCTGCGAGGATCCCTCGGGCAACATATGGATCGGCACCAATGACGGTGGCTTGAACCTCCTGAATCCGGAGCGTACCGGCTTCACTCACTTCCAGCATGATCCCGCCAATCCTGACAGCCTGAGTCACAATTCCGTGCGGATGGTGATCCGGGATCGCAAGGGTTTTCTGTGGCTGGCTACCAGCGGTGGCGGCCTGGAGCGCATGGATCCGGCCTCGAGAAGGTTTACGCACTTCCGGCACAGCCCGGAGGATCCCGGCAGCCTCAGCCATGACGACCTGCGTACCGTGTATGAGGACGGGACGGGAACGATCTGGGTGGGGACTTACGGCGGTGGACTCGACCGGTATGATCCCGCGACCGGGAGGTTCGCTCACGCCCGCCACGATCCCGCTGATCCCCGCAGTATCGGCAACAACTATGTCCGGGTCATCTGCGAGGACGATAGCGGCACGCTGTGGATCGGCACACACGGCGGCGGGCTGAACGCGCTTGACCGGAGCACCGGAGTGTTCACTCGCTACCGAAACGATCCCGGCAATCCCAACAGTTTGAGCAATGACTTCGTCTTCGCCATCCACCCTGATCGCGAAGGAAACCTCTGGCTGGCTACGTACGGGGGCGGTCTGAACAAGCTGGACCGGAGGACGGGCAGCTTTAGCCGGATCCGGAGATCGGACGGCCTGCCGGATGATGCCGTCTACGGGATTCTGGAGGACGGCGAAGGTAACCTCTGGGTCAGCACCAACTCCGGCCTTTGCCGGTACAGTCCGAAGAAGGGTACGTTCCGCTACTACAATGTCCAGGACGGTCTGCAGAGCAATGAGTTCAACGGCGGCGCCTATTACAAGAGCCCGAAGGGGGAAATGTTCTTCGGCGGCATCAAGGGATTCAATGCCTTCATGCCGGACGAAATCCGCGACAATCCCTTCGTTCCTCCGGTGGTGATCACCGATTTCCGCGTGTTCAACAGACCGGTTGCCATCGGCAGGCCCGCTGGAGGGCGCCCCATGCTCGAAAAATCGATCACCTTCAGCCCAACCATCGAGCTCTCGCATCTGGATCAGATCATATCCTTCGAATTTGCCTCGCTCCACTACGCAGCGCCGGTAAAAAACCAGTATGCCTATCGATTGGACGGATTGAGCGACAACTGGATCGAACTTGGTTCGCAGCGTTTTGTCATGTTCACAACCCTGCCCAGCGGGGAGTACGTTCTTAGATTAAGGGGATCGAACAGTGACGGAGTTTGGAATCAGGAGGGGGCCTCTCTGCGGATCATCGTCCGTCCCCCGTGGTGGCGCACCAATTGGGCGGTCGGCCTCTATCTGCTGCTGGGCGTGGGTGTGTTCGTCGCGGTGCTGTTTTTCGTGAGGGCGCGGGAAAGGGAAAAGTCCAGAGTCAAGGAAGTGGAGTTACGGGCCGTGGCAGCCGAAATGCAGGCGAAGCTCGCCGCCGCCCGTGCGGATGCGAACCGGGCCGAGCATGAGCGCAAAACGAAAGAGCTGGAGGAGGCACGACAGCTCCAATTGTCCATGCTGCCTGAATCCCTGCCCGAACACCCGGATTACGAAATTGCCGTCTGCATGCAAACGGCCACCGAGGTGGGCGGCGATTACTTCGATTTCGGTCTCTCTGACGACGGCTCCCTTGCTGTTGCGATTGGGGACGCGACCGGTCACGGCACCAGTGCCGGAATCATGGTTGCGGTGATGAAGGGTCTGTTCAGCACCCTCGGAGGGGATCCGGACTTGACCCATTTCCTGAGCCAGTGCAGCCGCATCCTGCGCACGATGAACCTCCAAAACATGTTGATGGCCATGAGTCTGCTTCACCTCCAGCAAGGGAGGGTCCGGGCTTCCGCCGCGGCCATGCCACCGATCTTCCTCTTCCGGTCGGCCACCGGCAGGGTCGAGACAATTTCGGTGGGTGGTATTTTCCTGGGGACCGCGATCGACCTACCTTATGAAGAAGCGAGTTTCACTCTCTCTCCGGGCGACGCGATCCTGCTCATGACGGACGGCCTCGCCGACCTGCACAATGCCCAAGATGACATCCTGGATTACCCGAGAGTGCTGGATTGCTTTGAAAAAACTGCGGTCCACCCGCCCAAGGTGATCATTGAGCGTCTCCTCGCTGAGGCTGACGCGTGGCGCCAAGGGTACCCGCAGAATGATGACATCACCCTGGTTGTTATCCGCATGAGGCAATCACGCGCAGCGTAAAAGGCGGCCGATCCTGCATTCCACGCCCAAACCAGGCAATCCCGCAGTAAGTATAAGGCAATGAAGACAGTGAGGACGGCTGTTTCAATTCAGGCGTTGAAGGGGATGAAAAGCCGAGGGTGCGGGTTACTTCACCTTTTGCCGGTGAGTGCGGTGCGCTTTGCTATCACGATTGTGAAATCGTCCGGATAGATGCTGGTGCCCGAAAAAGCTTGCGTTTGCTCAATCACCATGCGGAGCGTCTCTTCGGCCGACCGATCCGAGGCTTTTCGGAGTGTTCTTTCGAGCAGCTCAATTCCGAACTCCGCTTGCTCTCTGCCGGTGACCTCGACTACACCGTCGGTGTATAACGCGAGGGTGTCGCCGGGCTCCAGCATGACCACACCGACGTCATAGGAGGCATTGTCGATCACTCCCAGCGCCGGCCCCCCACAATCGAGTCTCGTGCACGGCTTGGCGTTGACCAGCAACAGCGGTGGGTTGTGGCCTGCGTTGGTGTAGGTGAAGCGTCCTGACTCGGGAATAAGTGTGCCGTAAACCGCCGTTACAAAGGCCGACCTTCCGATCGACTCGCAAAGGAGGCGGTTCACGGACTGCATGATGTGGGAAAGCTCGACATCGTTGCGCACCTGAGCTCTGAGCGCGGCACGGAAGGTGGCCATGATCAATGCGGCAGGAACGCCCTTGCCCGAAACGTCCGCGATTGCGATGCCGACCTGGCCGCCGGGAAACTCGATATAGTCGTAGCAGTCGCCGCTGATCTCCCATGTCGGAATATTGATGGCCGCAATGTCGTATCCCGGCAGGTCTGGAGGCCTGTCGGGCAGCAAGCTCGTCTGCACTTCTCGGGCGATCTTGAGCTGGTTCTCGATACGCCTCGTTTCAATCAGCCGGTTATGCAGGAGGGCCTTTTCGATCGAGTTGGCGGCTGCATTGGCAAAGAATTGCAGCACCTCCACGTCTTCATGGGTATAAACGCCGAGCCGGTTGCTTTCCAGGTTAAGCGCCCCGATTACCTCGTCGTGAATAACAATTGGAACGGTGACCTCCGAGAGGGTTTCTTTCCTCCCCTCAACGTAGCGCAGGTCTCGCCGGACATCCGGTACGATCACGCTCTGGCCGGTTCGAATCGCGTATCCGACGATCCCTTTGCCGGAACTCAGCATAGGATCGCGCCCCGCGGATCTGATATCGAAGCCGCGCAGCGCCATACCCGCGATCAGGTTGGTCTCCCTATCCTGCGCGAGAAGGCGGACGCGCTCCTTGAGAACAAAAATCCCTGCGGCGTCATAGGCCACGACTGAACGGACGGTATCGACAAGCTGATTCAGCACCTCTCCCAGCTCGAGCGTGCCGCTGATCTTTTCCGAAATCTGCAGCAAGAGATGGTACTTCATCTCCGCGGTCAGCTGCGAAGATTCAGGGCGTGAAGGCTCGTCCATGACGCTTACACTCGCATGCAAATAAATAGCAGGCCGCCCTTGCACTTCGCAAGCAGCTGGCATCCCAGGACAGATAGGATCTTGGATCCCAGGTTCCTGTCCCCGGCCACTATACCTCAATCTCGGCGTATCTCTTATGGGCAAATCGCAATAGCAGCCAGAAAATCGCAAGAGAGCATCGCCAGCACAGCCAGGAGAATCACCACGATTGCGATCGTTCCCAGTCCTTGCTTCACCAGGGCATTGCTGAAGCATCCGGGCAGGGCGATCGACCCAACATCGACCAGAGTGGCAAATAGAACGTTCAGGTTTTGCTTGATGGCTTTCTGGGGATTGGTCCAGTTCAGAAGCGGCCTGGCCATCGCAAATCGCTCCCCCAGCTGACAGGGGGGTGGACGCAAGTCAAAGCGGAGTGGTTGCTTCGGGACAGTGTAGCGCTTCGAGCCAAGAGTCTCTTGGCACGCGGACTGATTTGATCCGGGGCTGGTATGGAGGTCGACGCTCTTCCGATTAAAAAGGGCAAACTTTTTTCCCGGGATATTCGTCTTAGCAGGTTAGTGCCGGAAAGAACTCCTGGCATTTGAGAGAAAAATGGCCCTGTGAGGACGACGTACCATTAATGATGCGATCATGTCGTTTGCCGTTTACCTTTACTTCCGGGCTCGTCCTTTTCTGGATGGCACTGCCTGTGGTTGGCCGGGCTCAGGCGAATGCTGAACCGGACAAAGCCAAAACGAAAAAAGAGCTGCCGACCCGTGCCGCTTCCGTTGCCGAGCCGAACAAGCTGCCGCCGATTGAAGTGCCCTTTCTCACGACACCTCCCGTCATTGACGGGACCTTGAATGATGCCGCCTGGAACATGCCGCCCCTGCCGCTGGGTGAGTGGTTGACCTACAATCCCTCCTACGGCGAAAAAATGGCTCAGAAGACGATTGTCCGGATGGCCTATGATAGCGACTTTTTGTATTTTGCGTTCCGCTGCCTGGATCCTGAACCCGATAAGATCAAAACTTCACTCGCCCGCAGAGATACGATCTGGAACGATGACTGGGTTGGTCTGAGCCTGGATGCGCTCAGCGCCGGTCAGAGCTCTTACGATCTGTTCGTCAATCCCAGCGGCATCCAGGGCGACATCCTCAACACCAGCACCCAAGGGGAGGATACAGCTCCCGACTGGGTGTGGGACAGCGCCGGCAGGGTTACCTCCGAAGGATACAGCTCGGAGATACGCATTCCGCTGAAGAGCATCCGGTTCAAGAGCGGCGCCGACGTGCGCATGGGCATACTCTTCTGGCGGCGGGTCAGCCGGCTCGGCATGTCTGCTTCGTGGCCTGACCTTCCGCGGGGCCAATCGATCTTCACGCGTTACGCTCCGCTGCATTTCAAGGATCTAAAGCAGCCGCTGATGCTGGAGGCAATTCCCAATTTCACTTATTCCCTGCGACAAAGCCGCGCGACGCCCGACAAGTGGGGGAAGGCCGATTCGAAGCCAGACGCCGGTCTTACCGTTAAATACGGCATCACCTCCTCGGTAACGCTGGACGGAACAGTCCGGCCTGACTTCAGCCAGGTCGAGAGCGACTCTTTTCAGGTTGAGGTGAACCAGCGCTATCCGATCTTCTACAGCGAAAAACGGCCGTTTTTCATGGAGGGGATGGGGACATTCGAATTGGCCGGGACGGGAGGCGACGGCAACATGCGCACCGCGGTGCACACGCGACGCATCGTCGATCCGCTCTTCGGTTTGAAGCTGACGGGGAACCTGGGCAAATTCACTTTTGCGACATTATCTGCATCCGATCGCGCTCCGGGACAGCTTGACAGCTCCGATCCGAATGCCGGTGAACGCAAGAACTTCAATATCGGGCGCATGCTGTACACCCTGGGTAAAGGCAGTTACATTGGCGGGCTCTTCGCAGATACCGAATTTGGCGGCGGGCATAACCGGATCATGGCGAGCGACATCTCGTTCCACATCGGGGATCATCAAAATTTTAGCGCCACTGTGATCGGGTCGAACACACTCCCGCTCGGCGGCGAAATAGGCCAGAAGGGAATGGCGGCGCAGATGTCCTATGGCTATGCAAGCAAGCGCTACGAGGCTGCAGCCCAGCTTGAGCACTACGATCGGGATTTCAAGATGGACACGGGCTTCTATAACCGCACCGGAATTACCGGCGGCTGGGCCTATTCAGGCATCAACTTGTATCCGAACGAAACGCGCACCAGCTGGTTCAAGAGAGCCAATCCTTTCGTCTTTGTGCGCGGTTATCGGGACCGCATCCAGGGAGGCAACGATCATATCGTTGTAGCAGGGCTGCGGATGTATTTCACTCGACAGGGAATGTTCCGCGTGCACCTGGTGCGCGGCCGGGAGCCGTGGGCGCATCAGCTGTTCGACATTCGCGCGACGGAGTTGCAGGGCCAGGCACAGCTGCTCCGCTGGCTGAACGTCCAGTCGAACCTGAGCCTCTCGCGCTCGATATTCTACGATTCCGTGAATCCCTTTCTCGGAAAGGAATTCTATTTTTCCACTAGTTTTACCGTGCAACCCAATTCCAGGCTGAATCAGAGTGTCAGCTTCACGCGGGACGCATTCGACCGCCTATCCGGCAGCCAGCGCGTCTACACGGTGAACATCGTTAACACGCGCACGAGCTACCAGATTAACAAGCGCTTCTCCCTGCGCGCGATCGCCCAGTGCGACACCTCGAGAAGCCGTGTTCTCACCGACTTCCTCGGCTCGTATGAGCTGGTTCCTGGAACCGTGGCCTATGCCGGCTATGGCACTCTCTTCGAGAGACGCTCCTGGGATGGGCAGCAGCTCCTGCAGGGGGCCGGTGACTATCTGAACACCCAGCGCGCACTCTTCTTCAAGGTCTCCTACTTGCACCGGTTCTGATCCCTGAAAGAGTGATGTCGCAAAAAGAAAAGCAACCGCGGCTTTCACGGATTACACGAATGTTCTGGGCTTTGTGCCATCCGTGAAAGCCGCGGCTGGTTTTGCTGTTTTAATTTTATACAGGTCCTTGCGGTTTGCTTTTCAGCTTTGCCGGCGCTGAGGGCGGAATCTGGGGATGAAGCGCGGGACCCGGGCGCAGTAAGCATCATACTCTGCACCGAAACGGTCCCGAAGTTCCCTCTCCTCAATCAGAACAATCAAGTACAACACGAGCACAAGCGAAAGGAGCAGAATATAGGTAGCCAGGAAGTTGCAAAACAAGGCATAGGCTGCTGTAACCAGCAGAGCCTGCACGTAGCGCGGATGCCGTATCCGGGCGTAGATGCCTTCTGTCAAGAGCGGGATCTTATGCCGTTCGGGCGCCAATTCGGGCAGGCCTGTCAGCACGCCGAAACGAAGTTGCTTCGACAGGCGCTTGCGCAGTACAGCGGAAATCGCAAGGAGAGGTAGCGCAAGCCCTATGAGGATGGAATTGGTGCCGAATTCCACGGACAAAAGTGGCCTGCCGAACCCTGCGATCATTCCCGCAAGTGCGAACGCCGCAATATAGTGAATCGCGAGAGTGAAACGCGGTCCCAGCGCGCGCCAGAAGCGGATGAACGGGTGGATTGAGAACCAGAAGAGAAAAGCGGGCGGGACCGACGACAGCAACAAAAGAGCAAGATAGTACCGCACCGTACGCATGCCATCGCTCCGAATCTGCGAGGTTTGGCGACATTTTACCAGTCCTCTGATTCCAAGTCACAACTCGAACGCGCGACGAAGATTTCCTCTTTCTCTAAGGATGAAAATGCAGATGAACGCCTATGACAGATCGGAAGTCAAAACACATTTGCTTCGTGAAAGCCCCCGATCTCACTTGCCGGGCGGGATAATTCAGGATGATTTCCACCCCAATCGGTGCTATTCTGCTCCCACCAGGAAAAAGCGAACCACTATCAATCAATCGAGGAGAGATTCCATGCGCAAGATACTATTGGCCATGCTCATCATCGTCATGCTGGGAGCGGTCTCGCCCGCCCGCAGCCAGCCCATCCCGGTTACGGACGTCGGCATTGGCTTCTTCGATTCTAACCGGACCGATCAGCTGACGATCGTCGAACGCCGGACCAGCGTAACGGTCGATGAAATTTACCGCCGGGGGGGGTTCGGCGGGTGGATCGCGATCGGAGCAGTTCCAATGAATTCGTTTGGCCTTAACCCTTATTATTATAAGTGGCGCTTCACGAAACCATCGGGTGAAAAAAGCTCATTATTCGGACCCTACGGCTTCTACACGGCCGGATTTGGGACGTTCGGCTTTAGTGCCCCGCTGACCGAGAGAAATCCGAACGGCACCTGGACGTTCGAATTCTTCGTCTGGAACCGCGACACGAATGTCGACACGCTCGTCGCCACCCGCACCTTGCAGGTGACGAGCACAACATCCCCCGGCAACCCGCCCCCGGGCGCCACGCCGGCGACGGGCACCACGCCGGCGACGGGCACCACGCCCCCGGGCACCACGCCCAGCTCCTGGAACCTCTACCAGCGACGCACGGTCCGGGATGCGAGCGGCAACTGGCAGACGACGATCGCCCCTGGCGCCAACGCCTGGTCGGCATCAGGCGGCGCGCTGTCATTTCAGGGCACCGGCAACAACACCTATGTCGAGGATTTCGTACAGTCCGGCACGCCCTACCGCGTCGAAGGGATCCAGATCAGCTTCGAGTTGCAGGCCACGGTCGCGACGACGCAGGGCTATGTCGGGCCCTATGTCTTGCTGACGAATGCGGGCGCGGGCTGGCAGGACCCGGCCGGCATCGGAGCGCAGGTCTTCTACAACTGGGAGAGCCGCGGCACGCGTGGCGGCTTTCTGCAGTGCGGCGGCGGGGGTGTTGACCGAAAAGACCTCGTCGTCCCGGGTGTCAATGATGGCCGGTTTGCCCAGCATACCATTACCGTCGCCAACGGCGTCGTCACCTGGTCGGCCGACGGCAAGGTGCTGATAAGCGGGCCGCTGGCCCACGCCACGCCCAGCCAGCTTTACCTCATCGTTGGCACAAGGATGTATGACGCTGGGGTCGCCCAATCGATCCGAATCCGCAACCTCACGGTGACCGAGGCATCTCCCAAGTGACGGGATTTCGGTGAACGTCGACGGCGTCGAGCTAGCCTTCAGCGGCCTTCCCAGGGCGGCATCTTCTGTTTGTTGATGAACGCGTCGATTCCGGCTTCGGCGTCGCGGGCTAGCATGTTCGTGGAAAATGGTGCCAGGCTACTGGCACCATTTCTTTTTTCCGCTCAGAGGCCGAATCTTTCGACCCAGCCCCTGCAATGCCTGTCTACGATACGAAATAGGGCAGCGTCCCGGTTTCCGGGTCCAACCTCCATGAGATGACGAGGACTCCAGTTTGCAGCAAGCGACGGACAAACATATACTGGAGATCATCGTGGGCATCCGCTCGAGGGGAGACCCCTGTGAAAAACGAGATCCAATACGCCGGACCCTGGACGCGGTTCCTGGCGCTCCTGGTTGATTTCCTGTTATTCTGCGCCTGCTTTTTCCCCACCACCCGGATCGTCAAAGGGGTCTGGCTGATGTCTCCTAACGATCACCATTGGGTGCACGGGTGGTTCGTTTTTGATCCGCTGTGCCTCATCTTCCTGGTGATTAGGATGCTCTACATGTTTTTCCTGGAAGGATGGCTCGGCGTGACCCTGGGCAAATGGCTCCTGGGCCTGCGCGTGCTGCGGCAGGAGGGCGGCCGGCCCGGCTTGTGGAGGAGCGCGGTGCGGAATGTTCTGCGTCTGGTCGACAGCCTGCCGACCTTGAATATTCTGGGCGTCATCCTCATGCTGCGATCGCCGGAGCGGGCCCGTTTCGGCGACCGCATCGCCGGGACGCGGGTGATCCGGGTAAGGTGACGAAAAAACGTTTTTTCGCTACCAACGCTTGGCTTTTGCCGGTTCTATCTTGCGTAGATCCAATCCGCCCTCACCTAGAGACTTTTTGCCCTGGGGCGCAAAGGAAAAACCAGCTGCGGTGGCATGGGAAATCAGGAGACCCAGGGGGGATCGGACAGGCAGCGAATCGCCGCGGAGAAACAGGCGTCTTGTGTGAAACCGTGTGCGTCAATTCGCTGCCTGTCGCGATCCCTGAGACGATCAACCGGATCGTGACGGCTTGACCCCCTCCGGATGGGACATCCAGCGCTGCGGCGCGATACACTTCGACCAGACCGAGATCAGGACGGGAATCGGATCTCGCGGATCTGTGCTGAAATCATTGCGGGGAGAGTGCGGCCGTCCGGGGCGGCGCGCGTGCGGCGGGATCGCTCGCGACTGGGATGTCTGGTAGCCCATGCCCTGGCACCTGATAAGCCGGCAACTGCAGCGAGGGCCGAGGCTGATTTCCTTTCCCGGTACCCGGACGAGTTACCGTATGGTCGGCCAATACATGGGAGCCAATATTAAGAAGCAGTCGGGCCAGGGGCGAAAGAATGAGGAAGCGCTCTTCAGCGCATGGAGCTTTCCACTAGGCGGGCACGCGCATGTTTTCGATGTTACGCGCCGGGCATCGGATGACCGGCTGAGTTCCTCCAGGAAGAAGCCCCAAGCACTCCTTGCATGGATTGCATGATAAGATGTCATTATTACAGCGGCAATTCTCATTTCGAGCCTCAGCTCCGGAGGAATATCCGATGCGTAAACTCGTGTCTTCCCTGGCCTCGGCGGCGGTGATGTTGGCATGCGCCGCCTGCTCGACTGCGCCGAAAGCGTCTATCGTCCTGAGGAACGGAGAAATCTATACGATGGAGGAAGCCCATCCATGGGCAAAGGCATTGGCCATTTCAGGTGGCAAGATCATTGCAGTCGTTGATAACGATGAACAGGCAGACGATTATGTCGGCCCGGAGACCAAGGTCATCGACCTCAAGGGCGGATTTGCCGTGCCGGGATTCATCGACGCGCACACCCACTTTGCCAACGCCGGTGCGTTGGTCAACGGTGTCAACCTCCTCACGGTAGCAGATAACGGCGGCCTGCGAAGAGAAATTGCTCGCGTGGTCCGGATCGTCGGCGACGGCGAATGGATTACAGGGGGATTGTGGGGCGCCTATGAACAATGGGCGCTGGGTGCTGCGGCCTCAGGTGAAAAAAAGCAGCAGCGGTGGGAGCCGGAGCGCGCAGCGATCGACGACCTGACTCCGAACAATCCGTGCTTGCTGTCGAGTTTCGACAGCAAGCTCTTTTTGGCTAACACGGCGGCATTGCAAGCTGCGGGACTCGGGTCTGCAAGGCTGCTGGGCATGAAGCTGGATAAGAAAGGTGCTCCGACCGGTCTGATTCATGAGGGCTCGCCCGCGTTGAAGCTTCTCCGACAGATGGTGAGGCCTAAGTCGGAGAAACGCCTGCTGGATGAAAGCCGGGCGGGGCTTGCGAAGCTGGCCGAGTCAGGAATTGTCGAAATCCACGACATCACCTCGCCCGAACAGACAGAGCGGTATGTAAGACTGGAGCAAAGCGGAGAATTGACGTGCCGCATCTGGATGCGCCCGGACCTGAGTCGAGGAGCCGAGCTAAAGGAGAAAGGATTCACCACGGGACTGCATCCTGTGACCCGGCGGCGCGATTACTACCTGCGCTATGGCGCCCTCAAGGGCTACATCGATGGAATCATGGGAACTCACGGTGCCCTCTTTTTCGCTCCTTACAACGATCAGCCCAATAACTACGGCCACTACCGGACCCATACCAGCGACGATCCCAGACTTCTTATACCCAACATGAGGAAGATGGAGGAACTGATCCAGATCGGGGTCGATGCCGGCTTTGTGACCAACGTTCATGCGATCGGGGACAAGGGTGTTGCGCTCATGCTCGACACGTATGAAAAGCTGATGCAAAAGACAGGCAAAACGCTGGAGGGATTTCGCGTCATCCACGCCCAGGTGATCCGGCCCGAGGATTTTTCGAGATTTAAAAAGCTGCACGTGATCGCAGAAGTGAATCCCTATCACCTCTCGGACGACATGCGGTGGATGGAGGAGCGCATTGGTCACGAGCGGTGCCGCGGAGCCTATGCATTCCGGTCGCTGCTGGAGAACGGCGCCATGCTCTCGTTCGGCTCGGATTGGCCGGGAACTTCCGCCGCTGAATATCATATGCATCCCAAGTACCTGATCCACGCCGCAGTCAACCGGACCACGTTGAACGGAGAGCCGGCCGGCGGCTGGTTTCCGGAACAGAAGATTTCCGTGGTGGAAGCGCTGAAGGCTTACACGATCAACAATGCGATTGCCGCCCTGGAAGGGGATGTGCGCGGCTCGCTGAAAGCCGGAAAGCTCGCCGACGTCACGGTTCTGGATCGGAATCTGCTGAAGATCGATCCCAAAGACATCCTCAAGACCAACGTCCAAATGACGATGGTGGACGGGAAGATCGTCTTCCAGAGGTAAGGTGAAATTGGTGACAGGGACCTTCTTCCGACTATAATGAGGCTGCAGTTGGAGACTGCCCCGACAAATCGTTGAGCGACGGGATTCAGCGACAGGCAGAGGGAGGGATTTCAGCCCGTTGGTGGGCTTGGCGAGAGAAAATCCCTTGGTGTACCTCTCGGTTTTGTGAAGCCGGCCTGGACCCTGCCAGCTTATCGCGTCGCCAGGAGGCCCCGCCATGTTCGTGCCAATGTCGCGTAATTGTGTTCCGTTTCGCCTGCGCGTTGCCCTCCTTGCGACCCTCCTGATTCCTGCCGGCATTTCAGTCCGTGGTGTCGCCCAGGGTGATCGTCTGAAGGCGCTCGCGCGCGAGTCGCTGTCGCAGATTGACGGCGAACTCCGGGTGCCCGGGCTTCGTGCCGAAGTGCGTGTAATTCGGGATCGGTGGGGCGTGCCTCACATCTACGCGCAGAACACCGACGACCTGTTCATGGCCCAGGGCTATGTGATGGCCCAGGACCGGTTGTGGCAGATGGAGATTTGGCGGCGCCAGCGCGAAGGCCGGCTAGCCGAAATCCTCGGGCCGCAAGCGCTGACACGCGACCGCACAGCGCGCCTGCTCAAGTATCGCGGGCCGATGGACGACCGCGAGTGGACAAGCTATCATCCGGATGGGAAGCGTATCTTCACGGCCTTTGCCGCCGGAGTGAATGCGTTCATCGCCGAACGCGCGGGCAATCTGCCCGTGGAGTTCAAGCTCACCGGCATCAAACCCGATCCGTGGACCACCGAGACCGTCGTGGTCCGGGCTGCGACCTTTGGTGATGCATCCAACGAGCTGCAGCTCGCGCGCAATGTCGCACGTTTCGGCGTCGAAGAAGCCAACCGCCTGCGCGCCCCGGATCCGTGGGACGACCTGAAAGTGCCCGTGGGTCTCGACGTGTCGACCATCGACGATTCGGTGACCACTGGCGGGCGCGGCGGAGGCGGGATTCGGCCGGAGATCATCGATCCGTTCAGGAGTTGGTTTGGCCGAGGCATGACCGCGCGGCTAAATCTCCCCCGTACACCCGCTGATATCGGCGGAATCGTCGAGCCAGGCTCGAACAACTGGGTCATAAGCGGCAAACTGTCCGCAACCGGCAAGCCCGTCGTTGCCAACGACCCCCACCGCGAGGTGACGAATCCATCGCTGCGCTACATTGTGCACCTTAACGCGCCGGGCTGGAACGTAATTGGCGCCGGCGAGCCGCCATTTGTCGGCGTGGCGATAGGCCACAACGATCGCCTCGCCTGGGGCCTCACGATTGTGGGCACCGATCAGGAAGATGTCTATGTTGAAGAGCTAAACCCGGCGAATCCGAATGAGGTCAAGTGGCGCGGCGGATGGGAGCCGCTCAGGATTGTTCGTGAAGAGATTGCCGTGAAGGGCGCCGCGCCGCAGGTGGTTGAGCTGAAGTTCAGCCGGCACGGGCCCATCTTTCACGAAGACCGAGCGCGCAATCGCGCTTATGCGCTGCGGTCGGCGCTGCTCGAGCCCGGCACGGCCGAATATCTCGGCGGCCTGCGCCTAGCGCAAGGCCGAGACTGCCGCCAATTCCTCGATGCCGCAATGTACTGGAAAGCTCCGACAGAGAACCTGATCTGCGGCGATGTCGACGGCAACATCTCGTGGCAGGCATCGGCGCTGACTCCGAATAGAAAAGGCTGGGTCGGGCGATTGCCGGTACCAGGAACCGGGAACTACGAATGGGAGGGCTTCCGCAACGATCTTCCGCGCGAGATCAATCCCACGCGCGGGTTCATCGCGACTGCCAACAACCAGATTCAACCGAGAGGCTACTCGCCGCCGATCATGTTCAAGTCTTCGAGCACCGTCCCGTTCGATCGCATCACGCGTATCCTGCAGATGATCCAGCCGGGGAAGATGTACACGCTCGAGGATCACCGGCGCATGCAGCTCGACGCGGTATCGCTGAGGGCGCAAGCGGAGCTGCCGCTCTTCCGGGGCTGGGCGTCGGCCTTGCCCGAGGTCGAGCACGCGCGGCGCATGCTGGCCGAATGGGATGCGGTATTAGGCCGTGAAAGCGCAGGCGCAGCGCTGTATTCAACATGGCGCGCCGCGTCGACCTCCCAGGAGCGTGACGCCGGGCGGCCCATTGCCGAGCGCCAGCCCCTTCATGAAACAAGCCTCGCCCGGGCGATTGAGCAGCTCAAGACGAGCCAGGGCGCGGATTGGGCGACGTGGCGTTGGGGCAGGATGCATACGCGAACCTTCCCGCATCCGTTCGTTGCGCCGTTCGATCTGCCGACGATCGAACGGCGGGGCGGGAGCGGAACCGTCGCGGCCGACGGTGCAACCTACCGTGAGATCCTCGACGTCTCGGATTGGGATCGCTCATTAGTGACCAACGTCCCCGGCCAATCCGGCCAGCCCGAGAGCCCCTTATACGGCAACCTGCTTCCACTGTTCGCGGACGACGTGTACTTTCCGCTGGTGTTTTCACGGGCAAGGGTGGAGAGAGAGGCCGCGCACACACTTGTGCTGCGACCCATCGGTAGAGACCGCAAATGAGAAAGAGGCTTCGCGGCTTTTGCCGGCTTCGTGGTTGAATCAGCGCCTGACCTGTTCGCGGGGCATGTTCCCTTGCCAAGGCTGCGTTCCGCAAAGAAGTTTCGCCATCCTCACCGGATCACGATTCCGCAATGGGAAATTACAGCGTGATGTAACCCACGGCGGCCAGGAGCTCGAGGTAGGCGGCAACCGCCTGGAGCGGCAAATCCACGTCCAGCTCGGCGGAGGCGTCATCACGGATCTCGGTAATCGAATTCCGGCCATTGACGAAGTTCAGGACGGCCGAGATCTGGCCGGAGTTGAGCCCGACGGCCTTCAGCGCATCCGGGTGCTCTTTCAGGTATTTCACGTACGGCTCGAAACGAGAGACAGTGAATTCCTTGCCTTTTGCTTCGGGGGCGATGGCCGGGAAGATCCTGGCGTACCTGGCGCGAAGGGCATCCGCCTGGGGCTCCGCCGGTGCCGCCGTCCCGAGCCTTTTGGCCCGAGATGCCGTACTGCCCTGGACCTGAGCCCTCAATCCCTGGCCGTAGAGTTCCCACTGGCGCACGCGATCGGAGACCTTCGCCAGGGCCTCGGGCGAACCCGTGGAGATCTCGTCAATCGAGCGCAGGGCGCCGATCTCGCGCTTCACGCCGAAGCGCACCAGATTTAGGGCCAGCGTCGCCTCAGTGGCGAGTGTTTTGGCATCCGCCGCGTCGAGCCGGGCCATTGCCTTGGGGATCTCGCGCTCCGCGACCCGGCGGAAGCCATACTGCGAGACCGCATTCGCCAAGTCGCCGACCATGCCGTCCCCGCAGAGTGCGGCAGCCCAGCCTGCAGCCGCACCGATAAAGGCGACGCGCTTCATCTCGGTCGAGTCGGCCTTGTCGGGGGTGTCGGTGTCCGTGTGGTACCACTGGTCGGGCCAGGTAAAAAACTCGATGCCGGGCACGGCCACGGCCGGGTTGACAAAGCAGACGTGGTCACTGCCGCCCGTGGCCCTGTGGATGAAGAAGCGGAAGGCATCTCGCGAGCCGTTCTTCTCCCACATCGGGTTGGGGAAGAGCTGGCCGCGGTAGAGGCCGCGTGGGGCGTCGGGCAGGTAGATGATGTCGTTGGTCCGCCAGACATAGTTGAGGATGCATTGGGCCAGCCCATCGAGGTAGGAGGGGAGGTGGCTGGGGCATTCGCTCATGGTGAAGAGCGAGTTGTTCTTGCGCAAGGCTTCGCCGACCATGTCCATGTTGATGTTGATGGACCACTTGTCGGCCAAGCCCGGGTTCCGCTTGATGAACTCGTAGGTGCCGCTGATCTCGTTGATCCAGAGGAAATGCAGGGTCCGGCGCGGCCGGGGCAGCTCGCCGGAGGCGATGAGCCGGTTCAGCGACCGGAGGATCTCGAGCTCGACGACCACCCCGCTCATGTCGTCGTTAGCCCCGCGCTTGATGAATCCCTCGAAGAGGTGGCCGGTGTAGATAACACCCTTCTTGTCGGGCTCGGTGCCGGGGATCCAGGCGTAGACGCCCTCGATCCTATCAGGGAACTTTTCGACACGGGCCTTGGCCCGGACAACGACCTTGCGGTTTCCCTCGACCAGTTCCAGAAGCTCGGACCACTGCCGCCAGGAGAGGGCGATGCCGATCTTGAGATTCTTCATCCCCTCGAAGGGGGCCGAGGAGTAGAGCACCTGGTCCGGCTCCAGATGGCGCTCCTGGGCGCCGAAGGTCACGATACCGGCGAAGCCGGCCTGATCGAGCGCCTGCACTTGCTCGCTGCCTACCGACCAGACCAGGGCCAGCCTGCCGAGGTATTTGTCCTGCGGGCCTGCCTCCCTCATGGCTTTGGTTTCGTCCGCCGTCATCGGCGACAGGTAGACAAGCTCGCCCGAGACGTCGCAGGTCAGCGAACCTCGCATGACCAGAGCGGCGTCGGCGCCGAGCCGGCCGATGAGCCGCTTCTCGGGCTCGAGCGTCCAGAACTCCCCTTCGAGAGGATAGTCCGAGGATGTGGTGCCGGGATATTTCTCGATCCTGACCGTTTCGATCCCATAGCCGCGTACGATGTCGTGGAGCTTCTGGGTCTCCTCCATCGTTCCCGCAAACTCCCTGGGATCGCGCACCCACGGTGCACCGGCCAGTCGCATCAGGTTGTTGAAGGCCATCTGGCCGCTGACCTCATTGGCCAGCAGGGTCAGAAGTTCCTGCGACAGCGGCGTGTTGAGCGCCGGATTCGGCCGGGCCGGCACGGCCTGCCCGGGCTGCTGACCCGGAGCCTGGCTGGAGCAGTCAATGTCACGCGAGGCCACGAACCCGGCGGCTGCGGTGATCATAACTGCAATCGTTATGCAAATCCGAAGGCGGAACATATCTGTAGTCGGTTTCATGGGTCCAGCAGTCTATCACCGCAAGGTCTTTTGTCAATAAAGGTGGCAATGCCCTGTGCTATCGAAGAGCTGCGCGCGTGTGGTGAATAAAGTCAACCGGGCTGCAATCGACGTGGAAGAGCTTCCTTGTGGCCTACTGGGATGCCCTGGGCTCCGTTGGTTCGGGGGACAGGTTACGCAACCCCCGAACTCAAGATTCGAGGTCAGGATGGTTCGCTACTCCTTCATCTCTGCCCCGCAGACGCGGAGCAGCGGGTTAATCTCAAAAATCTTTATCAACAAGCGCCCAAGCGCGGCGGGTTTCGTTGGCAAACTCCGAGTCCTGGTCGTCCTGGCGAGCTTGTGCTGCAGGGCCGACGCCAGCCGACACACCTTTGCAGGTTGCTCTTGCCTGGTTGCTATAAGCTCCATTAAAGCGTCGAGTATGCCGGCCATGATCGGGGGGCAGTCTAAAACTCGAAACAGGCGCGCGACTCGCCCATAGAATTTTGCATATATTACCGCAAGGCGATCTGATGAGTTACGCGATGCGTGCCGATTACAACCAGACCCTCTCCCCATTTTTTCGCCGTAGCGCCGCGAGACGTTGAAGACTAATCTTGTCGCGATCGGAATCATATAATATGATTATTGTGTTTTAGGGGGATCTAAAGATGGCCAAGTCCATTTCTGCCACAGAGGCCGTGCGGCGCTTCTCCGATCTTCTCGGCGCCATCAAATTTCGGGGCGCGCGCTATACGATTGTCCGTGGAGGCAAACCGATAGCAACCATAGGTCCAGTTGAGTCCGAGGTTCCTGGAAGAACATTGGGTGAACTGAAGCGCCTCCTGCGAGAGATTCCGAAACTGGGAAAGGAAGCCGATGCCTTTGAGCTCGATTTGCAGCGCACGTACCTCGATCAACCTCACTTGCCCTCCGGTGACCCATGGGAGTGATCCTCGATACGAGTGTAATCATCGCTTTCGAGCGGGGCACGGCGGATCCGGACTTTCTTATTCGTGGCCACGAGGAGGAGAGCTTCGGAATCTGCGCGATCACCGCCGCTGGATTGCTCCACGGGGTCCATCTTGCCGATACATCCGGACGACGTATCAAGCGTTCGTCATTCGTCGAGAAGGTTCTTGAGAAATACCCCATCTATGCCTTCGATCTAGCCGCTGCCCGCGTTTATGCGGAGCTTTGGTCCTTGTTGCGAACGCGGAAGACTGAAATCGGTGCCCACGACTTGATGATCGCGGCAACGGCCATATCGTTGGGGTTTTCGGTCGCAACTTTCAACCGCAGAGACTATCAGAAAATCGAAGGCCTCGTCCTCTTGCCGCTTTAGATCCGGGGAAAATGGTGCCACTACAATTTCACCATTTTCCGATCGAAATACTCCACGCGCGCGGCTCTTAAGAAAATGGTGAAGTTGTAGTGGACTGTCCCCAGACGTCGGGCGGGACGCCGTAGTTCTCGAGGTTGATCCCGTAGTTGTTGGGTTTCGTTGGATCGTAGGTGACGGCGAGCTGGCTCGGCGTGCGCACGGAGCCGCCGTTGATGAGCGAGTAGCTGCCGGTCCAGATCACACCGCCGGCCGTGGGCGTGCCCACGATGCGGCCGAGCCCGAGGGTGCGGAAGCCCATCGGCGTCGCCTCGCCGTCGGAGAAAGAGCGCTGATTGATCATCATCACCTTCGGCCCTGCGATCGCCTGGCGCGGCCGCCGGCCCCAGGTGCGCGCGCCGCTGCGCGAGTTCGTGAACATGTAAGGCCGCCGCTCGATGATATCGAGCAACTGCTCGTCGATGTTGCCGCCGGTATTGTTGCGGACGTCGATGGCGAGCACGTAGTCGCCCACCTTGAGGTCGAGCCACTCCTTGTCGGCCGGGCCGTCGCGGTAGATGTGATTGATGCGGTACTTGCCCTCCGCCGGCTCGAGATCGAAGCCGAGAAAACGGGTAGTGTATAGCTGGGGCATCGTGCGCGTCGGCGGGCCGCTCACACCGGTGTGCGAGCTGCTCATCTCGCCGATCATCGCGTTGCCAAGGTCGTATAGATCTTCGTTGGTTCCGACGTATGGGAGCAGCGGCTCGTACTTTGCCTTGATTGCAGCCCAGTCGTAGCCGTTCATCGCCGGGTTGTAGGTATTGTTTATCCGCCAAGCTAACCGGCGCGCCGCTGTTTGGCTCGTCCGGTCGAGCGCCGTGTTAGGCGTGCTGTGGTTGCTGCAACGTCTAGAAGCCCCCGCAACGCCGCGTTGACCGCCTTATCGTTTGGAAATACTTCGGCGACCTCGGGTTCAAGGACGACGACGTTTGTTTCTGTGGCAACTCGGGCTGCGTACTTCCCGCGCACAAGGTGGCCAAAGTCCGAGCGCTTGTACTCAGATCGAAGCTCGTCGGTCGCTTTGCGATTAGTCTTCTTCATAGATCTTCCGTTCCTGTCTCGTCACCTGGCGAGCACTGATAATACGGATGCTGTCACCTTCCTCAGTATGAGCTACTACCAGAAGGCGGTTTTGATTCGAATTGCCAAAGGTTACGAAGCGGCGCTCTCTAACAGAATGGTCCGGATCTGAGCCCGTAGCCGAGAGCACATCGCGGAAGACAGTTGAGGCCTCCTCGAAGGAGACACCATGCTTTCTTAGATTAGCAGCAGCCTTCTTCGGATCCCAAGAGAATCTCATGCAATCATCGTATCCACGCCGAACGTTTGCGATAACCTGCGGGCTGCAAAGCGGCTCGCCGGGTTCATCTGACGTGCCCTGCAAAGGCCGCCCAAAAGCATTATACGCCTCAGATATGCCACCGGCGTAGCACTTGAACGCACTAACACTCATTCACGCACGCAAAGTGCTCCGCTACATAGTGACTTTCGAACTCACCTGCATAGCTCGGGTGCTGGCGATGGAGACGGTCGCCCACTCCAAGAAATATAGTCATGAGAGGGGGAAAACGCAGGGAGGCACGGCGATTCCGGCAAGGGGATGTGGCAAGATACTGGCTATCTAGATGGCTGTTTATGGGAAGATCGGAGCTGATGAAAAAAACAGGTCACCATTGCCGAGGCCAGGAATGGGCTGCCTGGAATCTTGCACAGGGCTGAGCGGGGCCAACCCGTCGAGATTACGCGTCGTGGCCGTCCGGTCGCCGTGACTGTGTCGATCAATGATTACAACCGCATGCAAGCTTCGGAGAGCGGCTTTTGAGAATCCCTGCACGCATTCTTGAGGCAACCGGCAATGGCCGCAGCCCGTCGCGCCTCTGGTTTCGCCGACGGTGTGCGCGACAAGAGCACGGGCAGGCGGGTTACACTACGAAGGCACGATACTTGCTGGACACAAATGTCGTCAGCAAGATCCGACCTATAGGACCTTTTATCCTGGGGTGCAAGGGAAAAACCACGTGGGGTGGCTGGGAAATAAGGAGACCCAGGGGAGGGATCGGACGGGCAGCGAATTGCTGCGGACAAACAGGTATAGCCTCTCCAGCAGTGCGGGCGGATTGGCTCCCGGGTCAACGTAGTGGCCTGGCGGATCCGGTTTCAGTGCGCGACTGAAACTGCGCCCGAACGCACGTCAGCGTTGCGGTTGCCGGTCGTTGCCTCCTGTCACGCCTGGGCCTGCCTTGAGCATGCGCATGACCTCCTCGATTGCGGCCTGGAGTTTGCGATCCACTCCCTTCACCTCGTCCATCGGCGTGTTGTGCACCCAGACGTCGGGCGGGACGCCGTAGTTCTCGAGGTTGATCCCGTAGTTATTGGGTTTCGTTGGATCGTAGGTGACGGCGAGCTGGCTCGGCGTGCGCACGGAGCCGCCGTTGATGAGCGAGTAGCTGCCGGTCCAGATCACACCGCCGGCCGTAGGCGTGCCCACGATGCGGCCGAGCCCGAGGGTGCGGAAGCCCATCGGCTTCGCCTCGCCGTCGGAGAAAGAGCGCTGATTGATCATCATGACCTTCGGCCCTGCGATCGCCTGGCGCGGCCGCCGGCCCCAGGTGCGCGCTCCTTCGGTTTTCGTTTGTCGCGGGTGAGTGGAAGCCGTCACATTTTTGCTCATCCGAATGCCAACGAGTTCTTAAATCTTCAGGAGGTTCGAGGAAAGGCCAAGCCTTACCAAGTCAAACAATTGCTTCAGCTCGCTGAGCGGCATAACCTGTCTCTGGGCGGTGAAGAATGAAAGATTACCATATCAACATTTTCTTCAGCGAAGAGGACGGCGGCTACATCGCAGACATCCCTGATCTTCCGTACTGCTCGGCTTTTGGCGAGACGCCGGAACAGGCGCTCGCGGAAGTCCTCAAGGCCAGGAAGGTTTGGATCGAGGCTGCCAAAGCCGAGGGGAAGCCGGTTCCTCCACCCTCTTTTCGGCCGGTCATCTATCAGGTGTCCAAAGTTCCAGCGTGATTCCTCGCTCCGCGGGATCGGGATCGAACAGAGTCGATAGCGATTCCGATCCCGACCCCGACCCCGAGAAGAATCAGGCTACGATCTGAACCAATTGAAGTGGTTGGCAGAGGAAATCTCGATCGGGATCGGTATCGGGATCGAAATCGGGATCGTAAGAGAGGGACGACCTCGTATCAACGCATCCTTGGCAGGAGGACGCGATAGAGCATGAACCCCGCCCTGTCACGAAATCCTTGGCGGCCACACATTACCATGGTAATATGCGCGCATGGCAATCGCACATTCGAAAGTCACAGCCCAGGGGCAGATATCGGTGCCGGCTAAGGTGCGCCGGAAGCTGGGGATCGGTCCGGGTTCCGTCCTGGAATGGGATGCGCAAGGAGAAATGATTCTGGTTCGCCGAGCCGGCCGGTACTCGTCCGAGGACGTCCATCGGGTGCTGTTTCCGGAAAAGGCTCCGGCAGCCCGAAGCGTAGCAGAGATGAAGGAAGGGGTGCGCCGGCACGTGAGGAAGCGCTATGCGAGCCGTTGATACCAACGTTCTCGTGGGGCTGATCACCCGCGACGATCCGGATCAAGTGGCGGCAGCCGAGGCATTCGTTGCAAAGGGAGCATGGATTTCGCACCTCGTACTGTCGGAGGCAACTTGGGTCCTTGCTGCCGTCTACGATCTGGGAGCGCCAGAGATTGGCAGAGCTATTGAAATGCTCTTGAATCACAAGGATCTCGCCCTTCAGGAATCCGATGTTGTGTCGGCTGCGCTTGAGCATTTCAGAAAGAAGCCGGCGCTCGGATTCTCGGACTGCCTCTTGCTCGAGGTAGCGCGCAAAGCGGGACACTTGCCGCTCGGCACCTTTGATCGTGACCTCGGCAAGCTTCCGGGGGCTGTGAAGCTATGAGCTTTTACATCGATTCCGATACCGATACCGATTCCGACCCCGAGAAGCATTGGGATACATTCTAGAATCGGAATCGGTATCGGAATCGGTATCGGGGTCGGGATCGAACATAGTGGATTGCGACTCCGATCCGGATACCGACCCCGAGAGGCGTTGAGATACATTCTAGAATCGGTATCGGGATCGGAATCGACAGAAAAGAAGTGACCTTCGGACACGAGCAACTGGATGTTTACCGCGCTGCCATCGAGTATGTTGGCTGGGCCTATCGTCTGAGCGAACAATTGAAGGCACATCGGAACGCCAAGGACTAACTGCTTCGGGCCTCTCAAGCCATTCCTCTGAACATCGCCGAAGGAAACGGCAAAGCGACTGAAGGTGACCGGAGACGGTTTTTCGAGATCGCCCGGGGCTCGGCGCTTGAATGCGCGGCCATCCAGGACGTTCTGGAAGTGTGCGGAGCTCTTTCGTCGTCGGAGAACGTCGAGGTCAAGAAACTCCTTGACCGCATCGTTGCCATGCTGACAAGACTCGGACGGCGCGCCTACTCGGTTCGGGAAGAACCGGAGAAATATGTCATGGATAGAGTCGATAGCGATTCCGATACCGAACCCGACCCCGAGAAGAATGAGGAGACGCTTTAAACAAACCGAGGCAGTTGGCAGAGAGAATCCCGATCGGAATCGGAATCGGAATCGGCATCGGGATCGAACAGAGTCGATAGCGATTCCGGTACCGAACCCGACCCCGAGAAGAATCAGGAGACGCTTTAAACAAACCGAGGCAGTTGGCAGAGAGAATCCCGATCGGGATCGGAATCGGCATCGGGATCGAACAGAGTCGATAGCGATTCCGATACCGAACCCGACCCCGAGAAGAATGAGGAGACGCTTTAAACAAACCGAGGCAGTTGGCAGAGAGAATCCCGATCGGAATCGGAATCGGCATCGGGATCGGAATCGGCATCGGGATCGAACAGAGTCGATAGCGATTCCGATACCGAACCCGACCCCGAGAAGAATCAGGAGACGCTTTAAACAAACCGAGGCAGTTGGCAGAGAGAATCCCGATCGGCATCGGGATCGGGATCTTGGCATGAGGAGGGGGGAATGGAACGGCGGAAGCCGCCGAGGCTGTTGATCGAGGAGTGGCTGCCAGCGGCAGCGATTGGCGTGGAGTGCATGCGGGAAGAGGGTAGTCTGACCGCAAAGCCACCCACAAAATACTTCCATCTCTGGTGGGCTCGCCGGCCACTGACGGTCTCAACCTATAGGACTTTTTATCCTGGGGAGCAAGGGAAAAACCAGCTGGGGTGGCTGGGAGATCAGGAGACTCAGGGGAGGGATCGGACAGGCAGCGAATTGCCGGGGAGAAATTTCGCTGGGCGGATCGGAATGCTCCTCAGGTGGCGCGATGAGTTGCTCCGCTCGACGTGGCATCCGCCCAGACTTTGCGCAACCACAGAAGCTCCTCCGTAGATAGCGATTGGAGAACAGTACCGCCTGGCTAATCTCGACAGCACTGCGCACGGATGGTCTCCCAGGTCAACGTAGTTGTCACGCAGAGCCGGTTTCAGTGCGCGACCGAAACTGCGCCCGAACGCGCGTCAGCGTTGCGGTTGCCGGTTGTCGCCTCCTGTCGCGCCTGGGCCTGCCTTGAGCATGCGCATGACCTCGTCGATTGCGGCCTGGAGCTCGCGATCGTAGCCCTTTACCTCGTCTGTCGGCGTGTTCTGCACCCAGACATCGGGCGGGACGCCGTAGTTCTCGAGGTTGATCCCGTAGTTGTTGGGTTTCGTTGGATCGTAGGTGACGGCGAGCTGGCTCGGCGTGCGCACGGAGCCGCCGTTGATGAGCGAGTAGCTGCCGGTCCAGATCACACCGCCGGCCGTAGGCGTGCCCACGATGCGGCCGAGCCCGAGGGTGCGGAAGCCCATCGGCGTCGCCTCGCCGTCGGAGAAAGAGCGCTGATTGATCATCATCACCTTCGGGCCTGCGATCGCCTGGCGCGGCCGCCGGCCCCAGGTGCGCGCGCCGCTGCGCGACTTCGTGAACATGTAGGGGCGCCGCTCGATGATGTCGAGCAACTGCTCGTCGATGTTGCCGCCGGTGTTGTTGCGGACGTCGATGATGATTCCCTTCTTGTTCCAGTAGCGGTCGATCTCGTTCTGGAAGCGCGCGAGCGAAGTCTGATCCATCGAGCGGATGTGGACGTAGGCGATCTGCCCGTTGGTCGCTTTCTCGACGAGGTCGCGGTTCGTCTGCACCCACTCTTCGTACTTGATGTTGTTGAGGCTGGTGACGCTCGCGATGCGCAGGACGTGCGCGCCCTCGCCGGCCGCCGTCTTGGCCACTTTCACCGGGATGTACTCGTTCGTGGTCGTGCTCAGGATTTTCCAGTAGTTGTCGCCGGCCTTGATCTCCTGGCTGTCGATGGCGAGCACGTAGTCGCCGGCCTTATTTTGGCGAAGGACAGCCCTGGAACATCGTCTCGGCGCCTCTTGTATCAGGCCGAGAGACTGAGTTGGTTACCCCGTGGGTTTATATGGATTCTGAAATTCCTATTCCGCCGCCTTACACTGTTTTCAAGTCTCCAGGTTTTTCCGCCACTTCGCTCTTATTTTTTTCACCGACCCCCTTGTTAGCTCAACATCGTCCTATTTTCCCCTGTGACTTATAAGTGGTCGATACGCACATGCTCAAACGGCCAACCCAGGTCCCTCAAGCCGGAACAATTCTCCATAGCTGGGTCTAGGTGCGAGATTGCAGCGTGACCACAATGGAGTCGTTACGTCTGGATCCGATCAGTCATGCTTGATGCCCGAGTCTGTCAAATCAGACTCAAGGTCCTTTTCGAGTCGATTGACTTCATCGATGAGAATCTGGCTTTCACGGGGACCAAGCACCGCGCCACAATGGACAATCTCATTTCGCAATGACTTGATAGTTCTCCAGCGCGCCTTTCTCACCGGATCCACCGGACCATAATTGGGTATTGCCTCAATTACCTGCTCGAGCGGCGTATGGGAATCGATTGAGGATATGCCAAGGCGCTCGGCCAGGTTGCGAATCAGTGCTTCGAAGCAGTGGCAAGCCACCAGGGCGGCGATGTCCGGTTTGACGCCACTTAAAGCCTTGGCAAGCTTGGCGTCCGAAAGCTCTGCAAGGGGGGCGACCAGATTTCTCGCCCTCAGCTGCAGCATGAAATCGTCCGCCTCGTACGCCGCAGCAATCTCTTGATCGCGGTGTGTTCCAAAGCACTTTTCATGGAGCACCCAGAGCGCCATGTCCACGTCGGCGACACGCGCGAGCCCGTGATGTTTGCGAATTTCGCGCATGTTTTTGAGGTAGGTGACATACGTTTCTACCGGATCCCGGCCGTGCCGGATATGGAGCATGTGTTGGACTGGTGAGCTGTAGATACCGTAGTGCTCAGGACGAATGAATCTGAGGATGATCGAGACGAGTTCAATGGACTTAAAGATGTACAGCAGCCTCCGAATCATCTCAGGTTCATTTCTCCCTGGGAGGTTCCAGAAATCAAAGGTCTCTTTTTTTAACGCGGGTTCGATGCAGTTTTTGGGCGGAAACACCCAGAATCTCTGAAACCACCAATGTTCCGGGGATTCGAAATACTTAAGGTCTTCGTATGCTAAAGGTTTGCGGCACCGTAGATGCTGAACCTTCCGCTCTACTGCGCTCAAGTCGAACTCAAAGTCATACTTCAGTCTGCAGATTTTGGAAAACTCCCGGAGGCATTGCTGCAAGTATCCCTCCTGCCTGCATTGTGGTGGCATGGGGACCTCCCAATCGAGCTTTCTGATTACGCAGAACCATTCCAATCAAAGATTGGCCCATGGTATCAGACCCTCTGCCAGCCATGCCAACTGAAATCGTTCGTCTGATGCAGCAGGATCAAACGTACATTGGGTGGACATGCAGGACGTCGCTCGAAACGGATTTCTCAGCGATTCCAACCAGATGCTGATGGTGCGTAAAAAAGATGATCTGCGTCTTCTTCGAAAACTCAGCGAGCACCTTTAATGTGGCCTCTGCCCGGCGGTCGTCGAAATTGACCAGGATGTCGTCAATGATAAAGGGCATCGGCTCCTGGGCCTCGAGGTGCTTTTCCAGGCTTGCCAGGCGGAGTGATAGATAGAGCTGGTCGCAGGTGCCGTCGCTCATGCCGTCGACTCCGACCTGCTCCTCGGACGGGCGCACACCGATCAGCACGGGGCGGTCGTTCTCATCGAAATTTGTCCGCAGGCCCGCAAACGATCGCAAGGTGAGTGCCGCAAAGATTTCGCTTGCCCGTTTCAGAACGGGCCCCTGGTTTTTCGCTCGGTATTGCTCCATCTCCCTGTGCAGAACTATGCAGGCCAGCCGCAGACGGGCGTAGCGCTCGATCCCGTCGCGGATCTGCGCGAGACTCGACTGGGCTCTTTCGGCGGCATCCGCCGCCCGCGGGCTTCCGTCCATGCGCGCGAGCTCGTTTTTTTCGCTGCCGACGGTCTGGTCGACCTGCGACAATTCGCTTTCCTTAGCCGAAAGCTGCTCACGCAGTTCGCTGATCTGACCGGGTAAAGCATCGGGATCGATGGTCTGGGCATCCAAGACAAGATCCTCAACAGTCCCTCCGCCGGCAAACGCCAGCAACTCCTTTGAAGTCGACTTCAGTTCAGTATCGATCGCGGTCGCCTCGACCGATAACCTCTCGATGTTTTCCAACTGTTCCACGGTTCCGCACTTCGCAAGAGCGCACATCTCATTGAGCTCGTGTTCCGCTTTCCCGATTGCGTCCTCTGCCTCCGCCAGGTCTCGCTCCTGTTCCTGGTACTGCAGCAGCAGCTGTTTCCGGGCGGCTTCGTCCTGGCGGCCTCGGGAAAGCCGGGCGTTCAGCTGGGATGCTATTCCCTCGGGCGGAAGGCTGAGGAGGTCGGGCGCTACCCGGTTTGCCAGTTCGTGCGCGTGCCGGGCGAATGCCTCGCTGTCGCGCTGAATTGCCTCGATGCGCTTGCGCACCTTGGCGAGCTCCTCGGTTTTTTTTGCAAGATCCTGAACACGGTCGAGCAGCTGGCTGGCAACTTCGGGCGAAGCCGAACTGCTGAGGCCGATCTCCCTGACGGCCTCCGTCCATTGGAATTGCCATGCCTGAAGACTTTCTTCGGTCTCCTCGGCCTTCGGCCCGGCCTCCGCGAGCTCCTTTTCAGCATCCGCAATGGTAGTTTCGAGCTTCTGCCGGTCGGCATTCCCTCTATCGATCCGATCTACAACGTTCTGGCTGTGATCGATCAGTGCATTGAGATTGAGGATCGGTTCAGGCTCCTTCTCTCCCATCCGTTTCAGCTCAGCCACAATCTCGCCGCTCAGTTTGGCGATTTGCGTTTCGGCACAATCGATCTCCTGCCGGAAAGCTCGAATTCTCTCGGCGCGTTGGACGAGTGCCCGCTGTTTTTGCATCCAGGAGCGCATCTCCAGCGGCGGCAGAGGATCGATTCCGCCTGCCCGCCACAGCCCCTGCCACTCACCATGCAGATCCAGTCGCGCTTTCGAAAGCTCGTTGCTTTCCTCTGTTAGTTGCCGGATTTCCCGCCCGGTGCGGTCGCGCTCGGAAACTAAAGAAGCGTGTTGGGCGACGCGCTCGGCTTCGCGCCGGAGCCGGTCGGCCACTTCGTCCGCGTGATGCACGCTTTTTTCGTAAGCCTGATCCAGTGGCTCTGCGCCGCCGAAAGCTTCGACCTCCGCCTGGGGAGCGCCGCCTTCCAGCCAGACGGTCCGGACCAGTTTCCACCCGGCTTCCCTGCGCAGGCGAGCCTCTGCGAGATCTTCCTCCGTGGGCACGGCGCTCGTCAGTTCGAGTGTCTTGATGTTTCCGGCGAGCTCCGATTCCCTCGACACCATGTCCTTCAGCTTCGATTCGAGATTTCTCGACTGCTGTTCGATCTCGGCGAGCCTTTTCTCGAATCGTGTGACCGTTTCATCATCCGGGACAGCCATGGTCTCCAGTTGGTCAAGGGTTCCTGACCAAAGTGGAAGTCTCTGCATTTCGATGTTAGCTTGTTGGATTTCCGCGCTGAGCTGGCCGCGTTTTTTTTCGAGATCAGCTTCCAGATCCCCGAATCTGCGCACTCTCTTCAAGAGATCTTTCAACGCGCTCGGGTCTCGAGGCGCATCCGTCTTCGCGAGGTTGTTTCGAGCTTGGTCAATCTTGGCCTGGAGAGTCTCGACCAATTTTTTGGCGGAGCGCAAAGCTTGCAGCAGCGCTTCATGGCGGCCGCCCAGCTCCCGGACCGATTTTCTTTTTGCCAGCCCGACCTTGAACGAGTCCGCTTCCTCGGCGGTGGCTCCGGGGTGGATGTCGTCGAGAATGGCGGCGGCGTCCGTTTCGAGCTGTTCTGCCTCTCCAATGCGCTTGGGGAGGTCCTGCATTGCCTTGACATGGCTGCCCATCAATTGATGCAGCTCGGTAACCGCATCGGCCTCGTCCAACAACGCTGTCGGCACGATCAGGGCTTCGATTTGCGACTCCAGCTCTTGCAGCTTGTTTTGCGCCTTTGCCTGGACTTCCCTGGCGCCCGAGAGTGCTTTCAGCGTCGCTCGACGCCTCTCGGGAAATCCTGCCGGAAGAATGAGGACGTCGCCCATATCGGCTCTTTGTTTCTGAAGCTCCTTCCTTCGCCCCAGGGATATAAGCGCGCCCTGGATCCGCTCCAGGCGGCCAAGTTCCGACTTGGCGCCGCGGATCTCTTCTGAAAGGGCGGTTTTCCGCCCTTCCGCCTCGTTGCGCCTGCGCGTGTGCTCTTCCCAGTCGCGGCCGGGCAACGAAGCCTCCTTTGCCTCCTTCATGGCCTGTTGGTACTGGTCGTACCAGATGTTGACCGCCCTCTTGGCTGAGGCTTTGGGGGCAAACAGCCTGCCGGCCTCCTCTTCCAGCGGTCCCAGAATCTGCTGGACACTGCGACCTCCGAGCGCTGCCACGAAAAGGCTTTGCCCCACATCCCCTTTGCCGCTGACGATTTCCTTTCCGCCAAATTCCAGCTCATCGTGGTTCAATCCGAACATGCGCGAGAACGTATCCGGGGTGACGCCTCCGAGAAAGCCCTGGAGGGTTCGTTCTTCGACGACGGTATCGTCAGGGGCAAGAAGAGTCTTGGTTCTGCCCTTCTTCCGGACGATTTCGATGGTTTCGCCGTCCGACCGCCGGAGAGTTCCGGCGATGAGCAGTTTCCTGTAGCCATGGAGGAAATCATCGGTCGTGCGTTCGTCGATGCCGAACAGGAGAGCCTTCAAGCCCCGCAAGGCGGCGCTTTTGCCGGCCTCGTTCGGTCCATAGATCAGATGCAGCCCTGCCGCACCTTTTGACAGATCCACGGACCAATCGGTGAATGGCCCCCAGGCGATCATGCTCAAAGAAAGGATCTTCACTGAACACCGCCAATGGAAGTCAGTCTCGAGATGAGTATCTCTTTGACGTCCTGGAGGACGGGCCCTGCCCTCTCGAGTGACTGAAGATTGAACGCATCCATTTCCTCGACCAGTTCTCGAGGCAACTTTGACCGCAGCATCGCGAGTTCTTCGATGACGGGCGCAAGCATTTCAGGGGCCGGCTCCGTTTTCTGGATCATGCGCAGCAGGTCGGAGGTGGGATCATTTTGGGCAAGCCTCTCTTCGAGGCCCATCTGTCTCGCCTGAGTGCGCACTTTGACCTGTTCGATCCAGATCCTCTCGCCAGCGAGGTCTGTGGCGCAGGATCGAATCTCGTTGGCCCATTTCTCGGGATCACTGATGAGTTCGGAGTGTGCGCTGGTGGTGCCGCCCAGTTGAATTCAGGCGGCCAGCAGGCGGTCGCCGACGGCCTGAATCTGTTGCTCGAGACGAAACCGTGTGCGCTCCAGAACGTCCTCAGGCGAACCCGCCTCGGAGGCGTCGACATCGCAGAGAGCCCATTCGACCACGTGCAGGTTGCGATGTTCGACCGATGAGCAGCGGCCATCCTCGACGGTCACCAGCGTGCATCCCTTGGGTCCGCTTTCGTTGATGTGGCGCCCCTGGATGTTGCCGGGAAAAACCATCCACGGGTTCTCGTACAGGATCTCCCGGCGGTGGACGTGTCCGAGGGCCCAGTAGTCGTATTCCTTGGACAGGAGGCCCTCTACGCTGGAGGGAGCATAGGGTTCGTGCCCCTCGCGGCCCGTGGCGGCGGTATGGAGGATGCCGATGTTGAAAAACCCTCTGCGGGTGGACGGATATCCGGCGGAGAGGTCCTCGCGAACGGCCCTCTCGGCGAAGCCCTGGCCATGAATGGCGACCCCCAGATCATCGATAACAACAGTTTCGGGGCGTTTCACGGACAGGAACCTCACGTTTTCGGGCATGCTCAGGCTTCGGGTGATCTGGTTGCCGGCGTCGTGGTTGCCGGTAACGACGAACGCGCCGATGCCGGCAGCGCGCAGGCGCGACATTTGCCTGGCAAGAAACAGCGCCGTGTTGTAGTCCTTCCAGTCGGTGTCGTAGAGGTCGCCGGCGATGATGACGAACCGGACATTCTCGCTGATGGCGAGCTGGACTAGGTTTTCGAGAGCTCTTCTCGTTGCGCCACGTATTTGCTCGACCGGCGCGCCTTCGTACTGCTCCAGCCCGCGCATGGGGCTGTCTAGGTGAAGATCGGCTGCGTGAAGGAACTTGAACATCATGTCAACTCCTCATTCTGGCAATGTACTTTCGCAGACCATAACCGAAGTCCCGGTTTCAATCCACTATTCTCTGAAATGAGTGTGACAGCCGGGGTTAAATGGGCGCTCCCCGCCACTCCTTCATCGCCTTTCTCTGATACCGCCGCCACCATGGGAGTGTTTCGGCGCCTGCTGCTTGAGCGTCTCCACCATGCCGAACGCCTTTCCGACACCTTCATGCGCAATCTTCTCTGAAGGGTGTGCACAACGAGATCACGGTTCGGGATGGAAAGGCCCGTAAGGATCGCGCGACTATGTTATCGGCTAGCGAAGGAACTTCTGGAGGCGCAATTGGCCAAAGTTCGCAAGCTTCTTCGGAACATATCGCCACTTCGTTCGTGCCCACGCAGGCGTTATTCCCAGCCACACCTTTGTCGAGCTGCTGAAGTCGTGCGTGGCGGTCGTGCTGGCGACGATCGTCACCAGCGTGCTTGAACTTCCGCTGATAGACAGCCACGCACAAGCGCCATATCATCCTGCGGTTGCAGATTTGAACTTCCATGCAAGTTGCGCTGGCAAATATGGCTCCAATCTGATCCCGACGACCGGATTGGGCCTCGGTTCCAACTCGGGGATCGTGACCTCATCGGCGCTCTGGCAAGGGCCCAGCTGTACGAGCGGAGCGTAGCCGAAGATGCCCGGGGCAAAGATGAACCACCCGCCGAACAGGTGCGGATTTCGCAGCCGTCATATCGTTAATAGTGTAAAATCCGGACGAACCCGGACTCTAGGCAGTCGGCGAATTTGATTGGTGCTATGCAGGGGAGGTGTAGCGGTCGTAACCGCATCTGGAGTCGAAAATGATCTCACTTCGCATGTTGAATTACGTCCTAGCTTGTACGATAAGTAGGAAGGAAGCTCCGCCCTTAAAAACATTGGACGGCGATTGAAAACTAACTGCGCCTTCACATGCTTACGATAATGGAACCAACAGCATACCAGGAAATCAAGAACTCTCTGCGCAACCTCTATCTTCAAGATGCCCGCCCCTGGTTGGTCGGATTCAGTGGGGGCAAGGATAGTACGATGCTGGCGTCGCTCGTGTTTGAAACGGTTTTGTCCGTACCAGCCGACAAGCGGAAAAAACCTGTCTCGATCCTTTGCACGGACACACGAGTGGAAATCCCCGCCATCGTCGAGATGGTCGAGAGCACGTTGGCTCGGATGCAAAAGTTTTCCAGACAAAATGAACTCAATACCGAAACCAATCTTCTCAAGCCACCGCCTGAACAATCGTTCTGGGTCAACATCATCGGCCGAGGATACCCTCCGCCCAATCGCACGTTTCGCTGGTGTACGCAACGAATGAAAATCGATCCGGTTACTGTTTTCGTTCAGCAACGTATCGGCCACTGGGGCGAAGCCATTTTGCATCTCGGTGCCCGCCGTGCGGAGAGCTCGACCCGTGCCCAAACGATGGCCGGGCGCGAGACACGCAATGGCTTACGGCGCCATCCTGATCTGCCCCGTGTGTGGGTTTCCAATCCGTTGGAGTTTCTGACTACCGAAGAGGTGTGGGCGTACCTGCTGCAAACACCCAACCCGTGGGGCGGTGACAACCGCTCGCTCTACAGACTATACGCCAACGCCAGCAGTGGCGAATGTCCAATTCAAATTGATACCAGTACGCCCAGCTGCGGCAGCAGCCGATTCGGTTGCTGGACATGCACGGTTGTTGAGCGCGATAGGGCGAGCGAAGGTCTGCTTGCGAGCGGCGACGACCGTATGGAAAAACTCATCGAATTCCGAGAAATGCTGTTATACTACCGTGATCCTGCCAACGGCAAACGGGATAACCGACGTATGAACGGCGACGAGGGGCCGGGCCCCCTCCTCATCGCTGCTCGACGTGAATTGCTCCAGCGTCTCATGGCGTTGCAGGAGGCGACAGGGCTGCAACTGATCAGGCCGGAAGAACTGCTCTTGATCCAGCAAATGTGGAAAGCTGCCCGAGACCCCGACGATGGTCGAGGGGTCGCCCGTATCGTCAAAAAACAACTTGGTGCCATCATGAGTCCCGATCTCAAAGAACTCAACCGCCTGCGCGGACTCGAGGAAGAAGTCGCCCGCGAGAAGGGAATAAATGCCGATACACTCCGCCGCATGGTTGCCAAAGTCGAAGAATATAGTGAAAGTCATCGCGCCCATGGACTTCCTGACGACCTGCTCAACATTCTAAAGGACGATTTGGAAGCGCAATCTGCCAACAGGAAAGCATAATAATGGCGGACGTTTATATCGATTCGCTTACGCTGGAGAACTTCGGGCCGTTTTACGGCGAGCACACGTTTGATTTCCGCAGCTTGGAAGGCAAGTGTGGCATTCTTGTCGGGGGAAAGAACGGAGCCGGAAAGACACACGTTTTGCGTGCCCTTTACATTGCGGTCGTTGGCGAAAGCGGAATTGGTGATCTGAGGAAGGTAGAGACGGGTTCGGATGCCACACGCTTCGTATTCGAAAAATCGCTTAATCGTCGTGCAGCTGTAGAAGGCCAGGACACAGTGCGGCTCAAAGCGGTCGTGACGCACCGCGATGAAAAAGTTGGCAGCCGAAAAGTCGAGCTTCTGCGAGAAATCCGCTTTCGCCAAAATTCTTCCCCTGTATGGCTGCATTACGCGACGCGCTCGGATATGCCCGGCCGGATTGAAGACGTGCAGGTGATTCAAAAACTGCGCGATGCCTTTTTGCCACGGCACTTGGCGCGTTTTTTCTTCTTCGACGCCGAACGGAGCCAGAGCATCAACCTGAGTCAACAGGACATTGTCGAAGGTGTTAGTCGCGTTCTCGGTTATCACACCTACACTGAGCTTGAAACCGATTTAAGGCAGTTGATCAACTCAAAAATTCCAAGAGTTTTCAATTCTGCCGGTGGGCCAGATCCCGAAACAACGCTGGCCGAGTTGAACGGTAAAGTCATCACAGTCGAGGGTGTCCTAAAGGCCAGGCACAGGGAGCACGACATCCTTGAGCGGGACTTGAGGGAAAAGGAGATCGAGCTCCTTGAAGTTGAAGACGATTTGAAGACGCTTGGCGCGGTTGATCCTGAGGAAATGCAGAAGGCCCAAGAACGCCATAGGGATCTCACCGAGGTTAAGACTAAACTCGAGTCGAAACTTACGGAAGCTTGGGAATTTTCTCTGCCGATCGCATTGCTGGGAAGCTACCGGAAGGACCTGCATGATGCCTTAGTCGCAGAAGAAGGGCGCCGGGAATGGGAAAGCGCAAAGTCCACGGTCGAGCCCAAAATGCCGCAACTTAAACAGCAGGTATTTGCCAACCCGCCCAAAGAGTTTACCCTACCACCAGACGTCGAATGTTTCTACATGAAGCGGTTAGAGGATGCGCTCCACAGCCTTTTCCATCCACCACCTGACGGGATGCCTGATCGCATATACATTACGAGCCGCAACGACACGAGTGCCCAGATTCGTCATGGGCTTGCCGTAAATCGCAGTGACATCAGCGACTTAGCTGAAATGTGCGCGAGCATTGATCGGATGGACGTCGAACTTCGCGAGTTGAATCAGAAACTGAAGCAAATGCAACAAAACACAGCTGCTTTCAAACGTGGAGTAGAACTTCATGAGAGACGGGGCCGACTGCTCGGAGACCGCGAGCGAATCTCCAAGCGGCTCAAAGAAGTTGAGGCTGAAGTCGCGAGCAAAGAAGTGGAGCTTGCCGACCTGAAGCGTCAGGAATCCATTCAGCAGGAAATTGCGGAAAAGGCAGAACGCGGCGAGAGCCTCGCCTTATTAGCAACCAAATATCGTGAGGCGGCGGGAGAGATTCGCAGTCGTGCGGCGATTCAAATGCGGAAACAGATTTCCGATGAGGTAGGGAAACTATGGGTTGAAATTACCGAGCGAGGGCGTGAGTTCATGGGCATGGATTTTGACAGCCATTGGCAATGTTACCTTGTGCGTCGCGACGGCAACAGGGTTACCTGGGAGGAAACAAACACGTCCGCGGGACAACGTCAGGTACGAATGCTGGCGTTCTATGAAGCTTTACGTCGTCTGGCGAAACTTGTTCCCCCCCTCGTTGTGGACACCCCATTAGCGCGACTCGACAAGGAGGTCCGCGCCAACGTGCTTGATCAGCTCTACCTCAGCGGCCACCAATCCATCATTCTCAGCACGAATGCTGAAATAGATCCAGAAGGACCGTTGTTCGATCGTGTCCGCGACCGGTTTGCACGTGCATTCACGCTGCACCCGTATGGCAAGCCAGACAGCTTGAACTACGAAGTACGCGTCACTACCGACTACTTCGGCTACGACCTCTAGTGAGAACTCATGAAATTCGACACAAGCACTGAAGCACACGAATTCATCGAGAGCGTTTTTGCGCGCATAGGTGCCCGCAATCAGGCCGTCCTGGGACGCGCTGCCCTGTTTCTGGCATTGGGCGAGGGCGTGCCGACAGAGTTCAAACCCAAAGATGCCAAGGGGGTCACGTTAAATGACGAGCAAGTTTTGGGAGAGGAATTGCATGATCTGGTGCGTTCTGCGTTGAATCACCGGGCCGGTCGCGCTCTCGACGAAGTTGGCTATCGGCAAGAGTTTCGCCGTCATTTTGAATATGGTTGCCAACGTCTCCGCCAGATGTGGTCTGAATCCGGCAAGGACCAGGCTCGCTTCGTTTCATCCTTGTTACGGCTCACTGGCGGCGACGTCGAACTCATCGGCGTAAAGACGCCTGCGGTGCGTCCGATACCGGTAGTCGATAAAGAAGTGAAACTCAAGGTGCTGACAGACGCGCCCGAATGGTCACTGAATGGGCCGGGAACAAATAACGGGCTGCTGGTAATATCGGGCCAACCCGGTAGCGGCAAGAGCCAGCTTGCACTCGACTTGTTGGCCCAACTTACCAATTTTGGGGTTCGCTTCGTGTTTTTCGACATGAAAGGGGAGCTTAAGGACGATCCAAGCAATCCACAGCAACGGAACAACCGCAGTCGGTTCCTTGAACAAACCGGAGCGCGCTACGTCCGGCTTATAAAGGAGGACTTGCCGATCAACCCGCTTTTCCGGCATCAAAATCCGACGCAAAACGTTCAGATTGCTTACGAGATTGCCAATCTCATCCGCTGTTTTGCACCACAGCTAGGAGCAAAGCAGGAGCGGAGCATCAGCGATTGCTACCAGCGACTCATCGCGCCCGATTTTTCGTCGTTATCCATGGAGCTGGAAAACAGCGGAGCGACGGGTGTTGATCTGGCAATCGTGCAGAAGATCGAGCGGTTTAATCTTTTCGCCAGTTCCAAAAAAGCGATTAGCCCAGAAGAATGGCTCAACAGTTCCATAGTGATTGATTTCAAAGAATTCGGCACGGACAGCGAGACCAAAGCGCTGGCTGTGGCGCTCATCCTGAATTTCCTTATTAAGAAGCTTAGTCAGCAACTGGCAGTGAAAAACGATGTCCAGCCTCTCAAGATGGTCCTGTTCGTGGATGAGGCGCATTTGCTCTTGCCGAAGGAAAACAAGGCCGGACTACTAAGTTCGCTCGCTCGACAAGGTCGTTCGTGGGGTTTCCCAGTCTGGATGGCCTCGCAGGATGCCGACAAGTTCCTTACTACCGGCACCAACGAGACCAACTTCGCTGAATTGGCCGAATGCGGGGTCCACTTCTCTCCACACACACTGAGTCCTACCGACCAAAAGCTGATCCTCGGCGGCATCATCCACCACAAACTCAATAAGGCTGAAGCTGCCTTACGCCTGCAAGGGAAATTGCTCACCGCGCCAGCGCGGCAGTTTTGGAGGGATGGAGGAAGGTAGATTAGAGGCATTATATGATGGAGATCTCACGGGACTCGAAACACATCAAAGCATCGCCGACGAAGGAGTTCTTCATTTACATGTTGGTGAAGGACATCCCGTTGAATCGAGCCATTATTGATCTCGTTGACAATTCGGTGGATGGCACGCCGCTTGCGTAACGGAAACGGTTTTGATGGACTTTGGGTAAGGATTGAAGTCAAGACCACTCACTTCCGAATCGCTGACAATTGCGGCGGCATACCAGTAGAAATCGCTCGTGACTACGCCTTCCGCTTCGGTCGGCCTAAAGGGGCTCCCTCCATTCCAGCCTCGATTGGTCAATTTGGTGTTGGAATGAAGCGGACCTTTTTCAAGCTTGGCCAACGGTTTCGTGTGGAGTCGGCTACATCAGATTCCAGATTTGCCGTGGAAATCGATGTCGATGACTGGAAAGCACGGCAAAGCACCGAAGGGGCTGAGGACTGGCACTTCGAGTTCAAAACGCTCGAGGAGAGAATTTCAGTTCCGCCCGACCAGCAGGGAACAATCATTACAATTGATGGTCTGCACCCTGGCGTCTCGGACAGCTTCGGACAGGACCCTTTCGTTACTCGGGTCTCGCAAGAGATCGCCGTCGCCCACGCCCTCAGCATGGCCCAAGGGCTCAGCATCACGCTTAACGAGATTCCGTTACGCTATGACCCGTTGCGGTTGTTGAGTTCTGACCTGCTCCGGCCGGCGCACCTCGACATCCTTTACGACAAGCTTGGGCCGAAACCGATCAAGGTCAGACTCTTTGCTGGCGTTTCCGACCGAAGCAAAGAGGAAGGTGGTTGGTATATCTTCTGCAACGGTCGGATGGTTCTTCGCGCGGACCAAAGCAACCTCACTGTTTGGAGTGAAGGTGAGCGTGTCCCCAAGTACCACCCGGACTTCGCCCGTTTCCGCGGCCTTGCCTATTTCGATTCCGACGACGCTTCTCTTTTGCCCTGGACAACCACCAAGACCGGAGTTGATTCCGATTCGCCTGTTTACCGAGCAGTTAGGCAGCAGATGATCGAGATGACTCGCCCCGTCTTAGAATTCCTTAGAAAAATGGAAGACGAGCGGAAGAAGCACGAAGATGGTGACATTCCTGACAATCCACTGGCGCGGGCTGTGGCTGCAGCTGGCCCGGTGGGCATAGAAACGATAGCTCCTCGTGCTATATTTGCCGCCCCCCAACCTCCACCGCCTCCCCCTGGACCGAGAATGCAGGGCATTCAATACAAGAAGCCAGCCGATGAAGTAGAAAGAGCAAAAAAGCTCCTGGGCGTGACTTCCTTCAAGGAGGTTGGCGAAAAGACGTTCGATTATTATATGACATACGAGGGAGGATCCGATGCCGAGTAGCTATCGGCTTGTCAACTACTTACTCAGGCCCGCGAAGGTTGCGGAGCGAAAAATGCTCTGTGATCTTTTTCGACGCCTTGAGCCCTTTGGCCGAATCCATACTTATCGATATATTGGTTTTGGGTCAATTTACTTTGCTGACTTTCTGCTCTTCCATCAAGCGCTGGGCATCTCAGACATGATCAGCATCGAGAAAGACGAACAAAACGGCCCACGCTTCAGCTTCAACAAGCCTTTCCGTTGCGTTGAACTAAAGCTGGGCCACTCCAACTCAGTCCTTCCGCAATTGGACTGGGAGAAGAAAAGCTTGGTCTGGTTCGATTGCGACGGCAAGCTCGACGGTGCCGTGCTCGCTGATGTCGCAATGTTTTGCTCCAAAGCAGTCTCGGGCTCTATGCTGCTGGTGAGCGTAAATGTCGTACCCGAAAAGAAGCCCAATGCCGCACCTCAAGATCAAGACGCCTTTAGACTTCAAACGTTTTCTGAAGCAGTTGGGAAAGAGAAAGTGCCTTTGGACGTCACTGGTGCCAACCTCCGTCCTGGCGAGTTTGCCAAGGTGTGTCGAAGGGTCATTCACAACGAGATTTTAAAGGAACTATGTGACCGGAATGGACCTCTGGAGGAGGAACGGAGATTCTGCTATCAGCAATTGATCCACTTCCATTATGCGGACGAAGCCCAGATGCTTACGCTCGGGGGCCTGTTTTATGAGAAACGAGACCGCCCGTTGTTGGACCGTTGTGCGTTCAGCGAATTGCCATTTGTGCGTGATGGCGAGGCGATAGCGTTCATCAATGCTCCCAAGCTTACGCAAAAGGAAGTCCGCCACTTGAATTCGCAGTTGCCACGGTTGCCAGCGGACAAAGTAACGTTGCCGGGGGTTCCTGATTCGGACGTACACGATTATGTTTCACTTTATAGATATTACCCTTCGTTCACCGAAGTGCTGCTGGGATGAGCGTTCCCGCAGATTTATTACCATAATGTAGGCAATACTAATCTTCATAGATCAGGAGCAAGTGCCCACGTTGGTTTTCGGCTGGTGAAGGACGGCCTGGTTGAGACTTGGCCGTCGTTCATGGACGTCGCGGTGCGCTTAGCGTCCGTATGGTTCTTTCTCTGTTGAATTCCCAAAAGATTGTCGGAACATACAAATAGGCGAAAACGCCGTTCTTGCCGGCCTGATCACTGTAGATGGAAATCGGGAATCTTCCTTCTGCAAATTGGGTGGTGGTGCGCGCGGTCGAAGATGTCTGATAGCAGAACTCTCTTCCGAGTCGTCCAACAAAAGGTCGAAATTTGAGTCCTTTCGGGTGCAGTTTCTGTGGCATGCGACCTACATGCGCAGTGTTCTAGTTGTCCGGCGCAAAGCATCAAGTGTCGTATTTACATCCTGAATGTTGTTAGCGGCACCAAGAGAGAGTCGGATCATCTGTCGCGATGCAGAGGATTCAGGTTTCATCGCCTTGACCACGTGTGAGGGCTCGTCAGAATTGGCAAGACACGCCGAGCCTGACGAGGCGCAAACACCCTCCAGGTCGAGTAAGAGGAGCAACGGCTCGGATTCGATGCCGTGGAACGAAATGTTGGCGGTGTTGGCAAGGCGCTGCGTCTTGTGGCCGTTCAACTCAGTGTTAGGAATCGAATTCAGGATACCGTCCTCCAGCGCATCGCGGAGCGGGCGGATTTCGTTGTCGTAACCAGGAAGATGCTTTTTCGCTAGCTCCGAGGCTTTTCCCATGCCAACAATCAGCGGAACGCTCTCTGTCCCGCCGCGTCGGTTGCGCTCCTGGTGCCCGCCATGGATCAACGGTGAAAAGGGCGCCTTGCGGCGGACGTACAGCGAGCCAATTCCTTTCGGTGCGTGAAACTTATGACCGGTCAGTGACAGGTGATCCACCGGAACATTCCGCACGTCAATTTCTATCTTACCAGCTGCCTGAACCGCGTCGCAGTGATACAATACTCCGCGCGACCTGCAAATCTCCGCAATCTCCTTCACCGGAAACAAGACTCCCGTCTCATTGTTCGCCCACATCAGCGACACGACAGCAGTCTCGTTGCTAAGTGCGCTCTCCAAGTCAGCAACTTTCAATAGCCCATCCCGGTCCACCGGCAGATAGGTGACCCTATGACCGCACTGTTCCAAGGACATGCAGTAGTTTAGCACTGACGAATGCTCGACCGAGGACGTAATGATGTGCCTCTTGTCAGGATTAGCATTCAGCGCCGCGTGAATTGCGGCGTTGTTGCTCTCCGTGGCGCAGGACGTGAAAATGATTTCCGTCGGGTAAGCGCAAATTAATTCCGCCACCTGCGCTCGCGCGGTCTCGATTGCTGCCTTTATCTTCGCACCGAATTTGTAGGTGCTGGATGGATTGCCCCATTCGTGGCAGAAGTATGGCTCCATGGCCTCAAAAACCTCTGGCAAAACGGGGGTTGTTGCATTGTGATCCAGGTAAATCATTGCCTAGCCATTATGCCGATTCCGGCGGTTAAATAACAACAGATGAATGCGGAGACTCCGGAACGGACGGCTGCCGCGACGTTGAGCGTGGTTTCCGTTTTCTACACAGATTTTCGTTAAGGCCGCCGGCTGCAAGGAGGATGGCCAGATCGCCTTTTGTTGGGCCGAATCCCTCCTGTTCGATAATCCCGAGTCGGCGCAGCCTGGCGCTGAACTTCTCCATTTTTGCTCTGCCAGGATGGTCCGCTGCCAAGAAGCGCTCCTTGAAGTAGAGGAGTTGTCCCGATGGGCTGTGGTCGAAGACCTGCACCGAGCGCATCCGAAGGTTCACTTTGATACGCTGCAGCAGTTCCGGGAGCGCAATGTTCTCGAACCTATCGTAGACGAGGAAAGTGACTTTTCCAGAAGCCTTGTGGAGCTTGATGAGGTCGGCTTGCGCCACGTCGCCGTAAAGGTATGAAGCGCAGCCGACATAAACCCGGAGAAGCGGCGGCAGCTTGTCCAGAAGGCTCCGGTGAATGTAGAGCGCCTGTTCGTCGTGCCAGCCGTATGCCGAATCTTGGCAGGCAACTTCGATTTGGCCCGGATCGCCAGCGGCAAACAGCAGCTCGCGGCCTTGCGCGAGTGCCTCTTTGTAGTTGCCAAAATGGCTCCGAATATCGAGTTTCAGGCTCCGTGAAAGGCAGCGGAAGGGGACAGGTTTTCGCAGGTTCGACATGGCGAGATAAACGAGAAGGTCGTTCCGGCGAGTCTCGCGGGCCTTGTCCAGCTCTTCCTTGCCTCCTTTATCGAGAAAGAGCTTCTCCGCCCGTTTGGGAGAGCGGACGGCCTGCCGCAATTCATCGAAACGCGGGAATTCGTCCCTAGAAGGCAGTCGGCCGAGTTCCAACAGCGAGGACCAGAACTCATCGAGCAGATCCCTATACTGTTCGTAGAGATCGATACGGACTCGAACCGAGCGAGCCCGCGGCTGTCCTAGACCGAGGCGGGAACTGATTTGGTCCCAGTCAATGGAACGTCGCGTGCGGGCTGAGATGAAATCCTGTTGCTCGGTCGAGTCGCGGAATACGTAGAAGACGCCGAGTGCGACCGGAATCGCCGTGCTTTCTAGGGCGTCCTCGATGAATTGCTGAAGTTCTTGTTGGTCGTAGAACTTTTGGAAAGTTTTCCGCCGTGTGAGCAAACCATCGCTAAAGGGCGACACTGATGATGACTGAACCGTTCTCTGGATGAGAGCTGAGACGACGAGAAGTTTTCGCGCCAGACGGTGTGCATTACACAGCGTCTCAAGTCGTTCCGCAGGATCTTCGATTACGTTGATCACATAGCCCAGATTCACTATGTCGGCGGTGACAAGCGGGCATTCCGGGCGATAGACAGGGTCCCATCCATTCGCTTCGTATCCCAGGGCCCGCAGACCGTTAACGTCAGCGCCTTGGCCGCAGCCGTAATCGAAGAACGAGTTTGCTGTTTGAAGCAGGCCATACTCCAACAGGCTCTTCACCGGCTTGGAGAATTCGTATCGAGTGATCGCCGTCTTGTATCGCTTAATGGGGGTTACGGGAGATTGATCGTGCGAGGGCATTGTACTATTCACCACGCGGCACAGTTGATGTCCTCGCAGCGCAAGTCCTTTTTGCGCAAGGAGCCGCTCCCAGTTAAGCTTGAAGCCAATGGTGTTGGTATGCTCGTAAAGCCCCTCCCCCTCCTCGGTTTGTGTCAGGGCTGCGAACTCCGTGCGCCGCGGGTGATCGGGGGATAACAGGGCTTCCTTCCGGTGCAGGATGGGCGGGTTGATGTTGCAGCTGTAATCGGTCTGGCGCCATTTGCCGGTAGCCATGTCCACCGTAATGGCATGACGCAGGACCGGGTGTGCGTTGTCAAGGAACTCGGGGTAGGACAGGAACGAGACCTTCAACTCATCCAAGCGAAACTTGATGACATTATGTCGGGAGTCCGCGCCGCAAGTGGACGCGAGGCTAGTTAGGAGTTTATCCAGCGTCTCGCCAAAGGACGTTTTCTCTTCGCGAAACAGGTAAAGAGCGGTCGGAAGCCGTTTGCCGTAGGGGATTTGTTCAAGCCAGGTTTGATATTCGGCTAGGTTCACGATCGAGATTGAAATCAGTAAGTCCTGACTCGAAGTCTAAACTTTTCTTTTCCGAAGAGACAGAGGAATCTTTCGGAAAAGAAAGCCGAATGCCCAATCAACCAACTGAGACGTTGCACCCATAGCCCTCAGCGCCAACCTATAGGACGTTTTATCCTGGGGCGCAAGGGAAAAACCAGCTGGGGTGGCTGGGAAATCAGGAGACTCAGGGGAGGGATCGGACAGGCAGCGAATCGCCGGGAAGAAATTTCGCTGGGCGGATCGGAACGCTCCTCAGGTGGCGCGATGAGCTGCTCGGCTCGACGTGGCATCCGCCCAGACTTTGCGCAACCACAAAAGCTCCTCCGTAGATAGCGATTGGAGAACAGTACCGCCTGGCTAATCTCGACAAGACTGCGAGCGGATTGTCTCCCGGGTCAACATAGTTGCCTGGTAGACCCAGTTTAAGTTCGCGACCGACACTGCGCCCGAACGCGGGTCAGCGTTGCGGTTGCCCGCTGTTGCCTCCCGTCACGCCTGGGCCTGCCTTGAGCATGCGCATGACCTCGTCGATTGCGGCCTGGAGTTCGCGGTCGACTCCCTTTACCTCGTCTGTCGGCGTGTTCTGCACCCAGACGTCGGGCGGGACGCCGTAGTTCTCGAGGTTGATCCCGTAGTTATTGGGTTTTGTTGGATCGTAGGTGACGGCGAGCTGGCTCGGCGTGCGCACGGAGCCGCCGTTGATGAGCGAGTAGCTGCCGGTCCAGATCACTCCACCGGCCGTAGGCGTGCCCACGATGCGGCCGAGCCCGAGGGTGCGGAAGCCCATCGGCGTTGCCTCGCCGTCGGAGAAAGAGCGCTGATTGATCATCATCACCTTCGGCCCTGCGATCGCCTGGCGCGGGCGCCGGCCCCAGGTGCGCGCGCCGCTGCGCGAGTTTGTGAACATGTATGGCCGCCGCTCGATGATGTCGAGCAACTGCTCGTCGATGTTGCCGCCGGTGTTGTTGCGGACGTCGATGATGATTCCCCTTTTGTTCCAGTAGCGGTCGATCTCGTTCTGGAAGCGCGCGAGCGAAGTCTGATCCATCGAGCGGATGTGGACGTAGGCGATCTGCCCGTTGGTCGCTTTCTCGACGAGGTCGCGGTTGTTCTGCACCCACTCTTCGTACTTGATGTTGTTGAGGCTGGTGACGCTCGCGATGCGCAGGACGTGCGCGCCCTCGCCGGCTGCCGTCTTGGCCACTTTCACGGGGATGTACTCGTTCGTGGTCGTGCTCAGGATTTTCCAGTAGTTGTCGCCGGCCTTGATCTCCTGGCCGTCGATGGCGAGCACGTAGTCGCCGACCTTGAGGTCGAGCCACTCCTTGTCGGCCGGGCCGTCGCGGTAGATGTGATTGATGCGATACTTGCCCTCCGCCGGCTCGAGATCGAAGCCGAGGAAACGGGTGGTGTAGAGCTGGGGCATCGTGCGCGTCGCCGGGCCGCTGACGCCGGTGTGCGAGCTGCTCATCTCTCCGATCATGGCGTTTCCGAGGTCGTAGAGATCTTCATTCGTCCCCACATATGGGAGCAGAGGCTCGTATTTTGCCTTGATTGCAGCCCAGTCGTAGCCGTTCATCGCCGGGTTGTAGTAGCGGTACTTCATCACGCGCCAGGTTTCTTCGAACATCTGCTTCCACTCGGCGCGCCGGTCGATACGCAGCGTCAGCGAAAAGCTGATGCGTTCGTCGCGCGGCGAAGCGAGCACGAGGCGGTGAACCTCCTGCCCCGCGCCGGCACCACCGCCGCGTCCCGTCGGGGTTTCCTGGTCCGTCGTTGGGCGGGCCGGGGTTGCGCGGAAGAAGATCGTGCGGCGGTCTGCCGTCGGGGTCATGCCGGGAAAAGAACCGGCCGCGATGCGGCGGCGGTCGCGCCCGTCGATGCCGATTGCGAAGAGGCCGGTGTTTTGGTTGTCAGCCTCGGTCGCCGCGCCGGCGCCGCGGCCGGGAGCAGGAGTGGTAGTAGGAGCAGCACCGCGGCCGCCGGAACCACCACCGGCGGCGAAGTAAATCGTTCGGCCGTCGGGCGAAAGGAAGAAGCCTGTCACTGCTACGGTCCCGCGCGTGAGCTGGAGGGCGCGCTTTTCGATCCCGCTCAAATCGATCGAGGCCGGAGCAACCCCAGCCACGGCGCCGCCTGGAGTTTCCCCCGCGCCGCCGCCGCGGCCACCGCGTCCGCCGGCCGGCGCCGACGCACGGCGGATGCGCTCGCGGACAAGCGGGTCATTCGGATCTTCGGTGAGTTTCGCCAGTGACACGGCGAAGAGCTGATTGACGGCACCGTCGCGGTCGGAGGTAAAGACGACGGTCTTGCCGTCGGGCGTGAGCGCGGCGCTCGTCTCATTGTTCGGAGTCTGCGTAACGTTGTACTCCTTACTGGCGCGGATGTCGTAGAGATAGATTTCGGAGTTCATGTCCTCGTCGCGCCGGCTATAGACCATCCATGTCCCGTCGGCTGAGTACTGTTGGACGTTGAATCCGCCGGCAGGGTTGTTCGCAAGCTCGCGAGGTTGCGGCTGGCTGCTCGAGAAGTCAATCTCCCAAATCTTGTTGTCGCCGGAGTAGGCGAGCTTCTGCGAGTCGGATGACCAGATAATATTGGATTTCTCAGACTGCTGGTTCGTGAGGTGCTGGCGTGCGCCGCTTGCGACGTCGAACAGCCATATTTCCTGATCGCCGGACTCGTCGGAAACGTAGGCGATCTTCTTGCCATCCGGCGAGTACCTCTCGTTGTGCTCGCGCCACGGAGTCGTGGCGACAGGCGTTTTCTCGCCGATCCCCTGGTCGCTCGGCAGGATCTGAACGTCGCCGTGGAAGTCCACCGCGACATACTCTCCGTTGGGAGACGGGCTGAACCCCTCGGCCCGGCTGTCGGACGTGACGATTTGGATATCATTCTCCTTCGGATCAAACGAGAGCGGAATTGTGAGCTTCTTGGGCGTGCCGTTCGGCACATCGAACGTCCAGAGATCGAAGTCGTTCTGGAAGATAATCTTCTTGCCGTCCGGTGAGATCGCGGGGTAGAAGACGCCCCCGTCCTTGAAGTGCGTCACCTGCTGCGGGTTGCCGCCCTTGGGCGAGATCCGCCAAATGTTATATGTGCCGTCGCGCTCGGACGCGAAGTAAATCAGCCCGTCGGCGCCCCACATCGGGTACACGTCGTTCACATGGTTCTTGTAATCGCGCATGTCGGTGTTGGTGATGTCGGCGATCTGACCGGTCTTAAGGTCCTGCACGGTGATGCCGGGGCAGGAGTTGCCGCGGAACGCCTTCCGCCACACACCTGTAGAGGGATTGGCGCGGTTGTACGCAATCATGGTGCCGTCCTGCTTCATCATGCCGAGACGGGCCGTGGCAGTGCTCATCGGCTCCGGCGGCGCCCCGTCGAGCGGCAGGCGATAAAACGGCGAGCCATAGGCGTTCGGTCCGCGGTTGCTCGAGATGATGAGGGCTTTGCCGTCGGGGGTCCAATAGAGGACCTGGTCGTCGCCGGAGTAATAGGTGAGCTGGCGCGGCTCGCCGCCGGCCGCCGGGATCAGGTACACATCGTTATTCCCGTTGCGGTTGCTGGTAAACGCGATCCACTTGCCATCGGGAGAGAAGCGCGGGCCGAAGTTACGGGCGATGTGCGCCGTGAGGCGATGCCCGTTGGTCCCGTCGGGATCGGCAATCCAAATATCGTCGTGGTAGGTGAAGGCGATGCGGCCGTCGTTCGCGATGTGTGCCAGGCGTGCGAACTTGATCGGCACAGGCACGGGAGTTTCTTGCGCGCGCCAGCCCACAACTGCGAACAACAGTGAAGCAAGAATCGTGATTTCGACTTTCCCTCTGGTCATGGCTGCCCTCCAAATGGTGTTCCCCGACGAACCGGTATCATATCTAGAGAAAATGACGAGTGACGAAGTACGGGTGACGAGTGAATCGGAACCGGGAGTCTGTCTCGTGCTTTGTCATTAAATAAGGCCGAAGGCTTTGCGCTGCGTCCCGCTGCGCGGGATTTGTCCCGCTTCAAAGCGGTGCCGAGGCCTGAACGTTGTACGGATGTTGATTTCGATAGACACGGGAAGATCCATTTGGCACACTCTCGGACATGGATACTCCTGTGCACGTCTGCGGGCGTACCTTTACGCCCGCACTGATTCAACACTTG
>Ga0315279_10000360_pt1 | contig 94004 bp, 91 predicted proteins | sample YL17G06_20_MG_FD_203694 | JGI IMG/M metagenome (GOLD analysis project Ga0315279, IMG submission 203694) | Sediment microbial communities from Yellowstone Lake, YNP, Wyoming, USA - YL17G06_20 | ecosystem: Environmental > Aquatic > Freshwater > Lake > Sediment | place: USA: Wyoming | collected...
TTTCCTCTACAGTTTCAAAAAGTACACCGAAAGCTACCTAACTTGCCCCGAAAATGGTTACAGCAGTCTTGGCCACACAGACGTTTTCATTGGACGGGAAGACGGCATAAACGAGAAAGGTCTGGCCGTAGCCATGACTGGAGTGAGTTCTCCAGGAAACCATCCAGGCGTGAGCTTCTGCCTTGCCATCCGATGCGTTCTCGACAAATGCGCCAACGTCGACGAAGGAGTCAGAGTTCTCGAAAACGTTCAGCACGTTTCAACTTTCAACTATCTTCTTGCCGACAAACAAGGAAACATTGCCGTAGTCGAAGCGTCGCCCGATAAAGTACGAGTACGGAGGCCCAACAAGGGCGAAGATTTCATTGTGTGTACAAACCATTTTGTCCATCCAGAGATGCAAGACAAGGAAGACCCCAACGCGAGAAACACAACTGAATGGGATTCACAGCCAAGATACGCAACGATTTCGCGTATTCTAGAAGAGAACAGTGGAAAAGTCAACGTTAGACTTGCTGAAAAAATCCTGTCAAACCACAGTGGCTACGTCTGTTCGCATCAGCAGAAAATAAGGTTGGGCACGATCTGGTCAGTCATCGCAACCTTGAACGAGCCTCAGATCCTGAGAGCAGAAGGACATCCATGCAAAGCAAGCTACAGACGCGACCTCCGACTTAACAAAGCTATCCAAGAGCGAAGAATGTAACAAGCGCGCGCCAAGGCTGCATGACTCTTCTCAGACAATGAACTTCTTCTGCTTCTTTCTGACTTCTTCAAGTCTCTGAACAATCACAGCTGCATTGATTCCTTCTTTCTGGTTGATAGTCCAGACAAGGAAGTCTCTGAACTGGATTGAGAAGCTTTGTCCAGTTGAGAACTTGTCCAGAAACTCCTCCAGCCGCTCATACTGCTCCGATGTCAACCAGACAGACACACACCTATTGCCTTCATGTCCTGTCTTCAGCTCAGTTCCTCCAGTCAAGCCGTTGTTTTGCGGTGAACTTGCATAACTGCCTTTTGTGAATGTTGGCGTTAGCACGTGTTAACACAAATCACAGAATTAATCATGCTTTGGTCACGAAAAGAAGCTCAAATCACAGAGAACTGGTCACAGTCACAAATTGGGAAAAAATCCTCAAAAATGATGTTGCGTTAATTGTCTTCTTGAAAATCTAGGAAAATCCGACTTGTTACACGTTTGTTACACGTTTTTGTTGCAAAAGTCCATGCTTTTCCGGTGTTTGTTAATTAGCGTGCGTTCAAAAAAAGCTGCAACACTATGTTAATGTACATCAATTGCCAAGAACTCAAGAACATGTGTGGAAGCAAGATGGGTCAAAACCAGACGCAAAAAATTAACGCGAAGAAGCTGAAAGTGGCAACTCTCGGCGAAGGCTGCTTCTGGTGCACCGAAGCCCTTTTCACTCAGCTCAAAGGCGTTGAAAACGTTCAACCGGGATACTCAGGCGGCAAAACCGAAAACCCAACTTATGAACAAGTCTGCAATGGAAAGACCGGCCATGCTGAAACTGCGCAGATAAACTTTGACCCCACCGTGATTTCATATAAAGAAATTCTTCAAATCTTCTTCTCAACACACGATCCAACAACCCTGAACAGACAAGGCGCGGACGTTGGCACACAGTACCGTTCGCTAATACTGTATCATAATTGAGAACAAAGAAGAATCGCTGAAGAGGTAATTAAGGAAATCACTGAAGAAAAAGCCTTTGAAAAACCCATAGTGACGCAGCTGGAACCGTTCAAGATATTCTATAAAGCTGAAGACTACCACAAAGACTACTTCAAACGTCACCCCGATCAAGCCTACTGCAGCCTAGTCATCGCCCCCAAGATCACCAAATTCCAAAAACTCTACCTAAACAAACTGAAACCTCAGATACTGTGAATCCCCTCCGACCTGCTAATGGCAGTCTGAGTACCAAACATTTTTAACATTCTTCACTGCCAAACCGTGGATATGGCGTACTGGGCGAAAACACCTGAAGAAACCGCAGGGGATCTTGCCAGCTCTGAGAACGGACTGGACGAAAAAGAAGCTGAGACAAGACTTTCCAAGTATGGCCCTAATGATATTCCCGTTAGAAGCAAGAAATCCGTCCTCAGCTTACTCTTATCCCAAATCAAAGACCTACTGATCATAGCCTTGATAGTTGCCTCAGTCATATCCGCCTTCACCGGAGGCCTAAATGAGGCAGTTGCAATTCTCGCCATAGTAATCATCAACATTTCAGTAGGCTTCTTCCAAGAATACAAATCTGAAAAATCCCTGCAGAAACTCATCAGATACATAAGATACCAAGCAAAAGTACTCAGAAACGGTGAACTCACCGAAGTTGACGCCCGGTACATCGTGCCCGGCGACATAGTCCTTCTCGAAACCGGGGACCGAGTTCCCGCAGATCTCCGTCTTATAGAAACGGATGAACTTGACATTGACGAATCACTGGTCACAGGCGAATCATACCCCGCGCACAAGAACTCGTCTAAGACTCTGCCTGAAACCGCGGTACCGCAGAAAATGGAAAACATGGCTTTCATGGGAACACTCGCAGTCAACGGCAAAGGAAAAGGAATTGTCGTTGCCACGGGCATGAAGAGCACGTTTGGAAAAGTCGTGGGTCTCCTGAAAACCGAGGAACCCGAAACCAACTATCACCGAAACATCAGAAAATTCGGAAGCTTCCTCATCAAAGGAATAGCCATAGGCATAGCCTTCATATTCACAGCAAACGCGTTCACAGGATTCCTCCACAACTCACTTACAACCCAGAGAATACTTGACTCAGCCCTCTTCTCACTGGCTCTTGCCGTCGGCATAATCCCCGAGTCGCTTCCAATCATAATCACGATCGGCTTGTCGAGGGGAGCTTCAATGATGAGCAAGAAAGGAGTCATAGTGAAAAAACTAAGCTCCATCGAGGACCTCGGAAACATGGACATCTTCTGCTCAGACAAAACAGGCACACTTACCGAGAACAAAATCACACTGATTGACCATGTCAACCTAGAAGGCTTGAAAGATGATGAACTGCTACAACTTGCAACTGCCTGCACATCCATCCTGCAAACAGCAAAAACGTTAACCGGCAACCCTCTAGACGTCGCCATAATAGAATACACCAAACAAAAAAGCCTACAGAACCTCAACAGCGACCGCGTAGAACTCATCCCATTTGACTATTCAAGAAGAAGAATGAGCGCAGTTGTCAAGAGAAACGGCAAACTGGTTCTCGTCTGCAAAGGAGCCCCTGAGAGCATAGTGCAAGCGTCTTCGAAGATGAAAGTCGGAAGCAGAATCGTCAAACTCGATGCGGCGAAGGCCCAGAAAGCCTCTGAAGAGCTCTTCAAGAAAGGTTTTCGAGTTATCAGCGTTGCTGTGAAGGATGTCTTGAAGAAACAGGACTACGGCAAAGATGAAGAACACGATTTGACGCTTCTCGGATTTCTATGCTTCAATGATCCCTTGAAGCCGACAGCCAAAGAATCCATCAACCAATTCAGAAAACTCGGCGTAGAAGTAAAAATCCTCACCGGAGACAACCCCATCGCCGCAAAAGCCATAGTTGAAGAAGTCGGCATCGACACGAAAGAAATACTGCTCGGAGAAAACATTGACGCAATGGATGACGCACAACTTGAAAGTGCCGCCGAGAAGACAAACGTTTTCGCCAGGTTGACTCCCGAACACAAAGCAAGAATAGTGTCTCTTCTAAGCAAGCATGAGCACGTGACAGGTTTCCTGGGAGACGGCGTCAACGACGCCCCAGCTTTGAGGTATGCCGATGTAGGAATCTCCGTTGACGGCGGAGTGGACATTGCCAAGGAAGCAGCTGATATCATACTGACTCAGCCAAGCCTAGACATAATCTCCGCGGGCATAGTTGAAGGCAGAACCACGTTCAGCAACACGACAAAGTATATTCTGAACACAATATCGGCCAACGTGGGAAACATGGCTACACTTGCCATAATCTCGGTTATGCTGGACTTCCTTCCCATGCTTCCCATCCAAGTGCTCCTAACAAACCTAATCAGCGACGGCCCCATGCTGTCAATTTCAACCGACCGAGTGGACGAAGAAGAACTGGTCAAACCCAGAAACTGGAATGTAAAACTGATAAGCAGTTTTGCCAAGTTCTTCGGCGGAATAAGCTCCGTCTTCGATTTCATTACCATAAGCCTCACCCTATTCCTAGTCGGATCCAACATTGCACTGTTCAGAACCAGCTGGTTCATCGAATCAACACTCTCCGAAATCCTCATCACTTTCGCGATAAGAACCAAAATGAGATTCTACAAAAGCAAACCAAGCCGAATACTCCTTATCGCGTCGCTAGCGTTCGGCCTCCTCACAGTTCTTCTTCCGTACTCACAGTTCAGCACCATCTTTGAATTCTACCCGCCGACTCCGTTTCTCCTTTCACTCATCTTCGTCATACTGCTGCTCTACTTCCTAGTGGTGGAATTAGTGAAGCATTTCTTCTACAAGAAAACCTATTGACCACCTCTTCTCGACAGCTTCAAGCAAACCTGGCTTCACTCGATTTCATCGACGAACCTGAAGAACAGACGCACAGAAGCCCTCATCAAGTACGGAAATATCGCTAAGCTAATCAAGAAACCCGCAAACAGTCCGGTGATTACCACTGACAAACCGACGGATGCCGGAAAGCCCGATGCGAAGAATATGCCAAGCACGCGCGGATAGAACTTTACCCCAACCAACCAAAATGCAATGGTGTTCTGTTTCAGCAGAGACCAACTGAGTACATTTACAGTGTTCGACACATGGTGTCGCCTTCCTCCTCAGAGGGAAAGTATGAACTAGTGGGTTTTGGCAACCCAGAGGAGCATATTCCAGTGTTGACCGACAGCATCGTATTCGGCTAAAAAGCCATTCATGACTTTCCGAGCCTCGTCTGCAAATTCACTCTTGCTTTCAATAATTCCATGCATAGCGGTGTAGACAGGTCTGACATAGAGCTCCCAATCTTCTTTCGAAGAAACAAAATGCCCTAGCACTTGAAACCCAGATTCTCCCATCAACTGCCGTACTCCAGTCTCTGTTAGCAAGCTGTCCTCAGCCTCGCCGAGAGCTTTCAGCACTTCCGAGGATACAGGTTTCGCCAACCAGACGGGTTCTGCCAAGATTAGAATGCCATCCTCACGCAACATAGTTTTGAAAATCTTTAAAGCATCACTGTTCTCTCCGTATACCTGTGCTATTCCAAGTCCTAGCGAAGCTACCACGTCATATTCTCTGTCAAGTCTTAGTTCTCTGATGTCTTCACATGAATACTTGACTCGATGCGAAAGATTCAGCATTTTGACACGTGAATTTGCGTATTCAACGTAATTCTCGTCTATGTCAAATCCTTCAACTCGGGCTCCAAATGTGCTCGCCCACAGAAGAGAAGGAAAGGCTTTTCCACTTCCAAGGTCGAGGATTGTGCTTTTCGGTTCCAATTGAGCAAGCTTGCCTGCCAAGAGCAAAGCCGTTGCAGAGATGGGATTGAGAATGTCAGAATGCTTGAAGATCTCAGTATAAGATAGTTTCATTCTATTCGCCTTCCTACCACCATATTTTCGCCAAAATTGATGGAACTAGCTTTCACTGGAGCTTAAGAACTTAATTGAGTTGTGAGATAAAACTTTACCCCAACCAACCACCAAAACGACGTTGCGGAAAAGCTATAGCTGAATAAGAGGAAGTGAATTGTTGTTGGTGAGGAGCTGTGACATCGCCATGCTGAACAGAAGATGGAATAATGACCAAGAAACTGCTACTGGTTAACCCAGTCAATGCTAGCCGAGTGGGGCTGACGGTGAATCGGAGCTCTCGTTTTCAGCCATTAGGACTGGGAATAATTGCTGCGCTGACTCCCAGCGACTGGAAAGTCGAAATCGTTGATGAGAATTTTGCACCTTTTGAGTTGCGAGAAGCTGATTTAGTGGGTTTGACAGCGTTTACTGCAAATGCCACAAGAGCTTACGAGATTTCTAACCGCTACAGAAAGAGAAGTATACCAACCATACTTGGCGGAATTCATGTTTCAATGTGCCCAGAAGAAGCTTCACAATATGCTGATGCAGTTGTCGTCGGTGAAGCAGAGAGTGTCTGGCCTCAAGTCATTTCTGATTTTGAATCAGGTAAACTACAAGAAGTCTACAGAGGCGACTTAGTTGATTTGCAGAGTATGCCTATGCCCCGCCGCGACCTCTTTCATCCGGGCTATATGTTCGGCTCCGTTCAAACTTCGCGAGGTTGCCCAATGAACTGCGAATTCTGCTCGGTCACGATTTTCAACGGCAGTAGATATCGCAAACGTCCCGTAGAAAAGGTCTTAGATGAGCTGCAGTCGATTCCTCAGAAGATGGTTTTCTTCGTGGACGACAACATCATTGGCTATGGCAAAGACGATGAAGAAAGGGCCATCTCCTTGTTCAAGGGAATGGTGGAACGTGGGATCAAGAAAGACTGGTTCTGTCAAGCATCTATGAACTTCGCCAACAACGAGGAGGTGCTAGAATACGCCGCGGAAAGCGGTTGTCGGATGGTTTTTCTCGGATTAGAGGCTGAGAACAAAGATGCACTGGAAAAAGTGAACAAGCGAATGAACTTGAAGATCGGAGTAGATGCTTATGAGGAGACTTTTCGTCATATCAATCGGCATGGCATCGCTGTGCTGGGAGCTTTCATCTATGGCATGGATGGTGATACACTTGAGAAACTGCATCAACGCACAGACTTCATCCTCAAGTCTAGCATTGATGTGATGCAGGTCACCTTCTTGACGCCCCTGCCGGGAACTAAAACCTTCAGCAAATTGAGAGATGCAGGGCGATTGTTCTACACTGATTTTCCATCAGATTGGGTTCACTATGACATGAGCGAAGTCACATTCAATCCACTTTCAATGAGCCGCGAAGAACTCACAAAGGCCATGCAGGAAAGCGTCCTTCAGTTGTATGATCCTTGGACGATGCGTCGTAAGTTCATGAAGACGTGGCGCGCCACTAGAAGCATGAAAACTGCGATATGGGCTTACACTTCCAATAAGAACTACTGCAATGTAGCCTTCGGGAGAGTAAGACCCGTATGAGAGCCAAGCACAATTTCTCAATGTCGTGTGGAAAATCCGATATTTGGTTGGTTGGGGTAAAGTTTTATCCAACCAACCTTTGACGTTGGGGAAACGTTATACCTGAACTGAGAAAAACAGTTATTGATTGACAACGCAACAGTCATATGGTGTTCTCAGAATGAAAACAACTGTCGGAAACTCTGAACTTGAATCAAACTTACGCATTGGATGACTGGTCATGTTTCCGAGAAGCTATTTTCTCTCAGGTGCTATTATCCTTTTGTCGATTGTTAGTATCTCGATTGTGTGGCAGTTGTTTACTGCTAATTATCCCACGCATTCGGACGTTTTCTTTATGGGAGTGGAAGCAGGTGTTCTTACGGTTGTGCTTCTAGTCTGTTTGGTCTTGATTGGCATTTTCCTATATCGTTTGATAGCGTTGCCGAAGAAGAGAGCATGAAGGCTGGACCAAGATGAAACGGTGTGAAGGGCATATTGGTTTCAACCTTCCTTCAGTCATGTCATCAAGTTGGACGACCTGCAAGAACTGATAGAAGACCATTGAAGATGATAATGTCCGTTCATTAGTGTTTGACTAGTCTTCTATCTGCGTCAAATAGAACAGGTTCTCGTCTGGGTCAGCGAACAAAGCGGCATATCCACCCCAGTATTGTTTCTTTGGCGGTTCCACAAAATTGACGCCTCTTGTCTTCAACCTCTCGTATTCCTCGTCTACGTTGTCCACAGCTAGGTAGATGTTTGGTGCTCCTTCCTTCCGTCCTTTTCTTCCACCAAGCATTATTGCCAAAGTCAAGGTTCCAGCCAAATCAAAAATGACGTAGTTTGACCATTCATTCTTTATCTTTAAACCAAGAACATCACGATAGAAACTAATAGCCGTCTTAATGTCAGTCACCTTTATTTCAAGCCAATTGACTCTCTTAATCAACCAACACCACCTCTCTTCCATTCAACTATGACCTTGTAAGCAGTTAAAAGATTTGCCAGGTTCCATCTTACTCAGCCATAACTTTTCCGTAAAGTCGTAAAGTTGGCGCGCGCTAGCGTGTTGCTAAATTCGGGGAATTGACGTGAACTTGTTTGGTCATGCTTTGGCTTGACCTAGACGCCCATGATTTGTACGTGGAAGTGTTAGGAGAATGCACTATGCTTGGAAAGTGAGCAGAAATTGACACAAACAATTCGATTTAGCAACGCCCTAGCGCGCACGCACGCTGGCCAAGCTTAGGCTACTTGCGGAGTCTCAGTTTCTTAATAATTGAGTATGTCATCATGGGAGTGATTCCTACGAAGGAAGCTGTACGTAGAATGCCTACAATCAGAATCATGTTGGCGCCAGATGCTGAAGGGATGCTCATTCCGCTCAGGGTTCCTGTTTGAAAACTGTAAACAGCGAATGTCGAGAGAAACGAAAGGACGGAAACTCCTATCGCAAACAACACTACATGAACGATGTTCTTCCTCAGATTCTTAGCAAAATAGTGCTGGTCATAGATGACGAACAAAACAAGACTAGCAATCATTCCAACAAAACCAGCAAGAAAGATTACGACAATCTGCTCAGCCGATAGAGCTGCTAGAGACATGTACTGAACAGAAAAGAAAATGTCAACGCTTAATGGAGCCATCAATGCAGCACCGAGAATGAAGAACAGAAAGACAATCTTCGACGTCAACTTCCCCACCTCTCTCTGAACCGCCCCGTTCAAGCTTTGTCTCTCCACCTCAACCTTCCGAAACAACGCCAAGCTTGCCCGCCCTGTCTCCGAAAGACTGTATCTACCTCTGGCAGATTGGGTAACCAAAGGCGTTAACTCCTTCAAATGATAACTCAACAAGCCCGTATCATCAACACCCTGGTCCTTCTGAATCTCTGCGAAAGAAGCTTCACCTTTGAGTTCAAGAAAAAGCAAAATCTGACGGCGGATAGGATGCTTCAAGGCTGAGAATATTCGGTCATACTCACCTGTCTCTGCCAAAGTCGAGACCTAACTGTCTTCTATGAGAAACTCGGTGAAATATGTTTTCGTGAAGAGAAATTGGAAAATAAGGCGAGAAGACAGTGGAGTTCCGCTGGCGCAGTCTTTGGGTTTTGGTTTGGGATAAAACTTTACCCCAACCAAACCAAACTGACGACGATGCCTTGCTGTGGATAAAGGCAGTCATTGTCAGGGCAGTGTATACACGGTTCAGGATACACTGTCTTGATTGTTGTCAGGGAAAGGGGGTATAATAGAAATCATATCATAATAGGGTACGTATACAGGTAGTATCGGAATCGAGTATACGCCCTTCAGTTGTAGACAAAAGGACAATGCTTTAGAATGCGTAATGCTTCTATTGCCAGTTAAGGTTGATGAGTTTTGTCAAGAAGAGAAAAGAAAGCTGCAGGTTTAGAACAGCATAAGAAATTGGAGCGGGAGAAAGAACTGAAAAGAAAAGAGAAAAAACAGGTTTCGCTTCCTGCAAAACATTCGAAAGGTAACAAATAGTTGCGTTTGCGTTTGGGAAGTAAAAGGATATACTTGTAAGTTCTATGAATGGTGAAAAAAGCTAGTTAGCCAGCTAGCTAAAGAAACTAGTCTTTGGGTACTTTGCTTTATGCTCGCTAGGTTCGTCGAATTGCCCAATAGCTGAAGCTGTCGCCTTTCGTCCATTTACCACCTAAACTTCTCACAGTATCGTTAATTTCATCCCACTCATTCTTCAAGTATTGATTTGGCTTTATTATGACGTATTCTCCGTCTGCTGTGAAACTTAACAACTTGCGCTGCTCTGGGCTGAATTCTTTTTCTACTGCGCTTGTGTCTTGACTTGGCTGAACCGGCGTTTTCTCTGTGGGCTTAGATTCAGGTTTGGAGTTTGTTGTGGGCTGAGATTCGGCTTTGGGGTTTGTCGTGTAGATTATATTGAATTCGGGAATTGGATAGGATTCTGCAACGTCTTCAAAACTGTCGCTTCTTATGATTGCCGATACTTGCTTGGAAAACAAGTCGTACTTAATATCTAAAAGTTCTATATCGTCTGGCAGGTTGGAAGTGAAAGATGATACTTTTCCTTGCAGTTTTTCTATGAGGAATTCAGGGCGTAGTTTTATCATTCTCATTTTCATGGTTTCAACCACTCAGAATTGCTTTCTTAATTAGCATCAAATAACTTAAAAGTGTTGTTTATCACGCGCGCGCTTCGCCAAACTCCCAACGATCCGAGCAAGGCCGTTTGCCAAAATCGATCGATCGATTAGCAGAAACAGAGCTCCCGTCACTATCCGAGATTCACAACATTTTTACATCATCTTCTCCAGTTATCCAAGAGGGAATTTGAAGATGGTTAATTGTCCAGAATGTGGGAAACCATTGAAAAAGAACACGCGCAAGGCTAAGTACTGCTGCGAAAACAGCGCTTGTTCCGTTATATTTGTTCGTAATCCGGACAAGCACTCTATAATGGAGATAACATACAAGGCCAGCGCGCGCTAAGAATTAGGCTTTCTTTGCTACGTTGTGCATCATTCTTCTAAATCTTAGATAATTCCTAATCTCTTTGTCCTCTTTCCCAAACCAGCACACAATTCTGGGCGCGCGCGGACTAGACAAAAATCTAATTCCCTATTCTGATTACTTGAGTGTGGTGATTGCGTTGAGCACGGGAAGTACCAAGAAGAAACCAATGACTAAAAAGGAAAGAGAAGAAAAAAGAAGAAAGCATAAGGAGAAGCGATTGAAGAAATAGCTCTCAATTGTGGTGCGCATGCTAATGCATAACATCAAGGGCCAGTTCTTTCCTTGCGATCGATCGATTGTTCTTCCAATCCCCTGAATTCGTCTTCGAGCGCGCGCGAATAATCATTAAGCATTATGGACAATACAACATTCTACAAGATAATCGTCGGAATAGTGAAATAAGAAAACAAAGAAGATTGAAAAATGGCTTATAAACGAAGTAATCGAAAAACTCGAAAGATTCATCGCAAGCACTCTAAAAAAAGGTGAATAGATTTGAGCCAAAAGCGCGCGCTAGAGGCTTGAATACGCATCGTGTCTCTCGATAGAAACAGGTAATCCACCATAATCTTCGTAGGTTAGTGCAGTAGCCTTTCCCTCTTTCACTCGGAACTAGAGCATAGCCGATTTCCAGTTGCTTGCCGCAAAATGGGTGCAGGACGCAAAAATGGACCATAAAACCGATTTTGGTCCCGTCTTTTTTCTCTATGATGAACTCCTTCATTTCATACGCTTTGTCATTCTCAAACATCTTCTCTGTCTCAAGTCTAGAAACCTGTCGAAGGGGATTGTATTCCCCCAAGCGCTCAAGACTACTAAGCCATAGCGCGCATGCGTGTTCCTAAATTGGCCTAAAATGGTTTTTATTCGTCTTTCTTAAGTCGAGGGCAGTTTGGGCTTCATATCTGTCCTTGATTTCTACGAGTACCTGTCTACTCTGAACACAGCAGAAACAACCAAAACGGAATTAAAACCATTTTTAACCATTTTAGGAACAAGCATGCGCGCTTGCGCTAACGACAATGAACACAATTTCTACGTATTTGACAGTGAGATGACGTACACTTATAAAATATCGCAAAAAGGTTCTGTTAACTCTTAGCGTGCGCACGGGACCGTAGAAACCAGTTTCCATAGCACGCTTTTATCGCATGAGCTGGGGCTTGTGTGCGGGTTTCGTTTTGAGGGCTCTTTTCCATTCTTCGAACAGACTCCAGTATATGCTGTCAAAGTTTTCGTTTGACAGGTTTCCTTCAGCAGCGTACTTCTCTATGAATTCATTCAGCTCCAACGAGTTCCTGCACTTCCTAACATCCCTAATGTTCAGCAACAACATCACCTTCTTGCCGCGCGTAAGGCAAAAGCAAACCATTTCCGCAGAAAACAGTTCTGCAATGACCTATCGACACGTCTTCCCCCAATACATCTCCATCGCATATAAACATGAGGTAGTGCCAAGGCGTTATTCTTTGCTATATCTCACTCATATCAATTATACTTGGTGGGTGAAGGTTCAAACGCCTGAAACCATTGGCGCGCGCGATGGGTAAATTTTCGAGTGTTTTTTACCCCTCGTGTTATTAGTCTTAGGTTCACTATGAGGGGGTAAGTTTTGTTCTAAATATTACTCCTTGCAGTGCAGCGTATGTACCTATACCTACCTTTTCTTGTTTTCACAAGTAGGTACCTAACACATTAAAGGATGGGGAAGGTGCGATCAGTTACCTGTCATTAACCCTCGTCCGTCGTGGTCGTCGTCGTGGTCGTCGTTGGTTGGTTTGGTTTGGTTGGATAAAACTTTACCCCAACCACCAACCAACCAATTTCTCTGCCAACCACTTCCACAGTCACTCACTCTACAAATAACTCAATCTCTCGGTCACTGCCACTGCCAACTCCTACCTCTACACCTACCCATACCTACATACCCATACAATGCACACGCACACGGAGTGAGTGTGAGAAGGACGAGCGCGCCCTCAGATTCCGCAAAACTAGTTTTCGGTCATCTTTCTCCTTTGAGCCAGCCCTTGATTCCAAGCTCCGTGACCGTTAAAGTCAGCGGCTCAGGCTGATTTGACTTGTACTGTCCATTTTCGTCGAGATACAGTACCGTGGGTTTGAGTGAGAACTCGCCTTGAACTTTCGGCTTGAGCTTAAGCTTCACTTCTTCGGTCTTCAAGGGGTCAACTCGTTTTCCCTTCATGTTCAAGTAGCTGTCCTCCACTCTGTAACCTTCGGGATTTTCAGCCAATTCGAAGCCTTTCGGAATGAGCTCGGTGATTTTGATCAACAGCGCAGGGCCTTTTCCTGCATTGACGAGCTCTATCTCTAAGTCCAAATTTTCACCCACGTTTAGCTGTTTTTGGCGGGAAATGATGTTTGCCTGTATGTTGGCGTTCTCAAACTTCTCAATACCCACTGCATTCTCATGATTCGGAGTAGGCATGCTGAACGCCGTCGTTGTAGAGACAATTGCAGGAGTGTGTAATACCTCACTGAGGGACATAGCCAATTCTTGTTCTTCTTTCACTTTGTCAAGGAGTCTCAGAACCTGCTCTCTCTTTTCTGGATGTTCAGCTTTCATGAAAGAGCCCGCGGAAGTTTGTAGGATTTTTTGGGCCATCGCAAACAGTTTTGTTTTTCTTTCAGGGTCAGCTTCTTTCTTTGCGTTGTTGATGTTTGAGTAAGCGTCTAGAAGCAGTTCGGTTGCTTTGGCATATTCCGAAGCGCTCTGAATGCCAGCTTTCACGTAGTATTTTGCAGCGCTTTCCAATTGCTGAACGGCGATATTGTGGAGTTTTTCGTCCGCCGTGTCGGAAAATTCCATTCCAGCTTCAAGTGCTCTGCAGAAGCGACTGTGTCCTAAAGCTAGCGTCTTTGCTTTCTCGTTGGGGCTCAGTTCTTTGGCCTTCTCAAAGAGCTGAGATGCTTCCGCGTACAAACCTGGCGATTCCTCGGCTTCAGCCAAGGTCATCTTTGCCCAAGCTTGAGAGAGTGTTGCGATAAGTTTGAACTCCTTTTTGTCCCGCTCTGTTTCTACAGCCTCTTGTATGCCTTCAAGGATTTCAGCTGCCGAACTGTACTTCTCGGAGCTTGACAAGTGATCCCCCTTCTTGTCAAAGATCTTGGCTTCTTCAACTGCGACTCGCGCTGCGCAGTATTGATGTCTCAGGCCTGTAGCCTTCAACATTTCTGCTGCCATCTCTTTTTCCTCGGCGTCCTCGATCGTTGGCAACTGGTTCTCCAGAGACTTACTGGTTTCCTCCAAAAGCGTAGAAGCTGTTTCGAAGGCCTGTAGAGCTTCTTCACTGTTCTCTTTTCTGCTCAGTTCTTCTGCTTCGTCAAGCTTTGCCCAAGCGGAATAGTTAGGTGCGAGATAGTTCCATCGTTTCAAAGATTTGTGAAGACCTGCGGCTTTGTCAAAATGCTCTTCTGCTAGGTTATATTCTTGTTTCTGATGGTGAAATCTTGCTTTTTCAATTTCGCTCCAAGCTTGCATGTACAGGGCATGGTCATTGTAGAAGGCTTTGAGCTGTGGGAACTTCTCTAATGCCGAAGCGTAGCTCCGTGCTGCGCACTCAAAATCCTGAGAGGCTGCCAAATGCTTTCCAAGCTTGTCATATACTTGTGCTCTTCTCCAACAATTCTCCGCTATTCTACTCACCAAGCTGAGTTTTTGGTAGGATTCTGTTGAAGCGTCATAACTCTGTCCCGCTTTTTTCAGATGCTCCTTTTCGCCCGTTAACTCGTACAAACGAACAAGCGCGTGTGCATATCCATATTGCAGTGCTCCCACGATTGCGAAGAGAGAGGTTCCCGAGCCTTTCTTCGTCATGTACGTCAATTCTCTGATGCACAACTCTATGGCTTTCTGCTTGTCGACCACTGCGGCTCCAAGCAAAGCCTTCTTTTTCTCCAAGTCCTCGGTCACTTCAGCGAGTTCAGATTCTACGTTTCCCAACGAACTTCGCGAGATACCAATGTTCCAGTATTGAAAAGGGACAAGTCCCTCTTGAATTCCTATGGCTTTATTTATGTAAGCGAGGGCTTCTTCAAGACCTTTTTTTCTATCCACAGGGTCTGTTTCGAATTTGGCAAGCCTTTGGCAAAGCATGCCTGCCCCACCATACCAACTCATCATGATTTCCGGATAACCAGATTCTTCCCACATTTTTCGATTGCGCATACCCCACTGGAAAGCCTCTTCATCTAAGACTCTTTTTTTCTTCAGATCAGTCTCAACGTCATGTTGAAGAACGAGACACGTGACTTCAATTGCTTTAGTCCAGGCAAGATCGCCGCGGGGGCTTACGAAGGGCACCTTGCTGAACTCGCACAGTGATTCCTCTGCATATTTCAGACACCTTTCAATGGCGCGATCTTTCTCAACTGGATCATCGGTTCCCGGAAGCTTCCAGGCAGTGTGGTAGACGAGCCAATCTAATGCGCAACCGATAATGAACTTGTCATTCATCTTTCTGCCGTACTCTAATGCTTTCGTACAGTTTTCAAGAGCTTCGTCCGTGCCTTCCAAGCCGAAGAAAACTTGGCCTCCAAAAACAGGGTACACAGACTCGGTCATCGCTATTTCTTCAGAAAGCTGTTTGGCCTTGCCCCAATATTTGAGGCCTTCCTGTCGATATTTCTCCCTTTCATTAATGTCTCTGAAGTTATAGCTGAAAACTCCTAGAAAAACAACGGTTCGCGCGTAAGCCATCGCAAGTTGGCAAGCATCTCCCGAAGTTGAGAGGAATTCTATTGCCTTCTCGCCTGACTCCACTGCCTCTTGTATTACCTTTTCGCGGGATTTGAAATCGGGTTCGCGAGTAAATAGAAAAATCGCTGCGTCTGAAAGTTGGACGTATGTTTTCACAAATTCACTTCGTTCCTCTCCCTTTTCGAATGTTCGCATACTCCCAGTTGCGAGCTTCCAACATTCATCCAACCATTTCTTCTTTTCAAAACTGTCAGACGCCAACCAATGCTCAACATAAGCTTTGGCAGCATCACATCGAAGACCTTTGGCGTTCGCCGTCTCAGGGTCACTGATCCTTTCATAAGCCTCAAGAGCCTTACCATAGTGAACAGCAGCCTTGTTCATCCTGTTCTTGAACTCGTTCACATCTTCGGCCTGCATCGCTGCTTTGCGAAAGGCATAGCCTAAACGCTCGTGAAGATCGCCTGAGCTTGAGAAATTCTGTGCTGATATTGAGTCCAATCCTTTCGCGTAAGTCTCAGCCGCGCCTAGCCAATTATACTCTTTTTCCTTTATGTTAGCCTCAGTCAGGATTGCATCGACGCTAGATGTGTTTGACATGTTATCAGACTGAAATCTAAGTACCATTAAGTATCTGAAAAGCCTTTTCATGAACAACGTTTTCAATGATTACATGCAGTTTGGGTTTTGTGTGTTGGGATAAAACTTTACCCCCAAACCCATAATTCTGGGACAAGGTATAATGTAAGATAGAATACAGTATCTGATGTCCATTGGGGTGGAAATCTTGGTGTGGGGAAACGTAGTTGCTGATTTCATTGCATTCTTTGTTCGTCTTCTCAAGCAAGAGCATGATGGAGAAGAGGACCTCAATTGGAGGCGCAACGCACGTTCCGTTTGGAACGAGATGCGCTGCACGCTGAGAGAGCACGTTCGAAGGGAAAAGGACACCTAGTTACTGCAGACAAGCTATGACAAGTATATTAGAGCGCGTGCTCCAGTCAACCAAACTAGCGGGCGCTATTCTTTGCCTTTGTTGTATTCTGCAGGGAGTTGAGTGTTTCGTTTCTCTTTCCTTTTCAGTTCCTTTTCTCTCTGCAATTTCATGTGCTGTTTATGATCTGTAGCTTTCTGTTTCTTACCTTTTGTCACAATTCATCCTCCTCAACACGTTAGACTTTGTACTTACGTCTATAAAAAACGCGCGCCCTATGCCTGGATGGTTCTCTGCTCCTGAATTGCCGACGTTTCTTGTCGAATTCCTCCAGAAGCTTTTTGGGATCGTTGAGATCTCTGTGCGTGTGGGATAAAACTTTACCCCAACCAACCACCAACCAACCAATTTCACGGTCACTCGCTCTGCCAATCACTCAAACTCTCAGTCACTGCCACTGCCAACCCCAACCTCTACACCTACCTACCTATACCTATCCACACACACCACACACGCACACGGAGTGTGAGTGTGACAAGGACGAGTGCGCGCTGTCAAAATACGGTTTTGAAATACATATTTGCAATAACTATTCTAAGTTCAGGTTGTCCAGGGGTTCAATATGAACAGAAACATGTTGCAAAGATGCGACGAAAACCCCTGTTGGCGCGGCAATATGTGATTATGAACCATAGTTTCTGATTCATAAACGGTTTATACCCCTTGTTCCAACTTGTGGAAGGCACACACGCGAAGGGTAGAATTATGAGACGTTCCAAACTCGAGATGTATGTAGACATTCTCCAAGTGCTATCCCGTCGTGGACCATTAAAACTGACGCATATAATGTATAAAGCAAACGTCAACTGCAAAGTCCTGAAAGAATACTTGGACTTTCTGACTAAGCAAAACCTGATTGAGGAAAGGACCGTTGGAAAAAGCAGAACAGTATTCGCCATAACTCCAAGAGGCATAACCGTGCTCAAGTACTTCAGAGAACTGAAACAAGCGCTCCCGATAGTTGAGGAAGCAAGAAACGGCATGCCTATGCCAATCCCTCTTTGATTTCACAGCATGCGCGACCCATTTTCCAAACCGCGCGCGATTTATTAACGCACTAATGAATGCCTAAAATTCTAGTTCTTGTGTAGTTATACGTGGTCTCTATGAGCAGCTTCATCATTAGAGAAGCAACCTTGTCCGATGTCAACCGAATCACTGAGCTTAGACTAATGGCCCAGCAGCATTTCGAGAAATCCAACCCTTCAATATGGCGAATGACCAAAGAGGGAGAAAGACTCCTCAAACAAAAAGTGGAGAATGACCTCACGGACGATAACGTCCAAGTATTAGTGGCTGAAGCAGGAAGTGAAACAGTAGGATTCATCCGCGGAGAGATTGCAGATAGAAATGATTATTCGCCCAGGATCGTTGGTTCAATATCACTCATGTACGTCATTGAAAGGTTCAGAAGGAAGGGGATTGGCAGACGCTTGGTCAAAGAATTGTGCACTTCCTTCAACTCGAAAGGAATTGAATACTTGACGGTAAGATACATCATCGGAAACAAAGAAGCTGAACAATTCTGGCGAGAACTTGACTTTGATCCGATAATAATCACAGCCATGACTAACCCAAAGAAATTGGAATCCAGATTGAAAACTGCCATTTACTAAACAGGTCATCCAGCTATTCCCCGGAAAAAGAGAAGATCGAGCTGGAAGGACAAATCCTTATTCGCCACCTTAGAGTCGTTGCTTTGCAAAGGAGTTAGACTGGAATGAAGATGCTCACCTATCGAGAGCTTGAGCGGAAAAGCGCTTTGCTCCCGTTGATGGAGCAGGCCTTCGGATGGCCATTCGACCCCCGCGACTTTGAGAGAACCATTAAACTGGATCCTAGGTTAAGGGACAGCAGCGTAGGATTCTGCGCTGTAGATGAAGGGGAAGTGGTTGGATACGTTGGCGTCATGGACCTGAACAGCAGAACCCTTGACGGAACTGTGGAAAAAGTAGGCGGCATCTACGGCGTCGCCACCCTGCCCGGACACACGAGACAAGGAATCTGCAGGATGCTCTTGAACCGTACACATCAACACTTTACAGAAAAGGGTTATCGCTTTTCCCTTCTTACGACGAGCCCCACGATAGTGGCCCATGCTCTGTACAAAAAGCTTGGCTATTTTGACGTGACATCGTTTCCAGGGGCGTACAAGGTAAAAGAGAAAATCGAAAAGGAGAACAAGCCTCCACGTCAAAGCACCAAACTCGATTTCGACATGATGCTCAAAATCTACCACAACTATGTGAAGGACAAGTCAGGCTTCGTGGTCAGAGACAAGGCATACGTGAGAATGCTGGCGAAGACCAATGAAATAACACGGAGACAGTGCATCATAACCAAGAAAGGCTACATAATATTCAAGCAGGAAAAGAAGCAGATTAGAATAAGAGAGCTCGCCGCTCTCGACGAAAAAGAGATGAACAACCTCATCCGCTTGGTCGAACAAAAAGCAAAGAACGTTATCTACGCAAGAGCAGTCCTAGACCCCAACTTACGCCAGACATACAAGTCTCGCGGCTTCTCAGTCCTCGAAAGTGGACACGGTGTGCTCATGGCCAAGAACCTGACCAACGCTTCCTTCACAAACACCTACGGCAACACGTTCTACATGACTTCTCTAGACCACTTCTGACCTGAAAACCAACCTACCTGCTACGCGTTTCTATGTGAAGCAGGCTATGGCGTCGATTTCTATGAGCAATTCCGGCACGGCTAACTGTGCTTGAACCGTGGTTCGAGCCAGAGGGTCCTTCATAAAATACGTGCAGTACACGTCGTTCATCTTCTTGAAATCCTTCATATCCTTCAAGAAAATCGTCACCTTGACCACCTTCTCAAGAGACGAACCAGCAGCTTCAACTATCGCTTTGACGTTCTCCAAAGCCTGTCTCGCCTGAGCCTCAATGCCACCCTCAACCAGCTTCTGGGTCTTAGGATCCAAAGGCACCTGGCCAGCAACGAAAAGCAAGTCACCCGCCCTCACAGCTTGAGAATAACACGCGACTGGCGAAGGCGCCCTTTCAGTCTTAACATACTCCATCTACACACCAACTTCCATTCTCATTGACTAGCCCTTTAAGACTTTCCAGTCTGTGTTAGCGCGCGCTAGTCAGCCTGGCCATACTCTTCTACTTGCTAAGCTTGAAAGTACGACAGTTCTTCGGATTTGTCGATCCCACAGAAAAAAAACACTAACAGCAAAGAAGTAGCTCTTGCTAGATTCCTCCGATCTTCTTTTTTTAAGCACAGTGGAATTGTCCAAGAAGAGAAGAGAGGAGGCTACAAGGCCCGAAAGTATAACGACGAATGGGGAGATTGATCTTAGAACAGTCTGCAGCACTATTCTTTTCTGGCCTTCAGAATCAAGGCCAAAGGCTTGCCCCTGTATCTGATTAGGTTAGGAAAACGTTCCAGTAGTTTGTCATCGATTCTTGGTTCTTTAACGTCTTCAACGCTGAATTTGAATTTTCTGAAAAGCTCCCAATATTCTTCTAGAAGATGTGAATACTGAGGAATTCTGTACTCTTTCCGCTTCCATCGAAGAATTTCACGTAATCAAAACCCGAAACAAACCAGTACGGGTGCATATCAGACACAATTAATCGTCCTCTGCTTTTGATAATACGGCTTACCTCTCTAATGACAGGCTTCAATTCAAGCACATGACCTACGGTCAAGGCAGACACAACAAGGTTGAAATGATTATCAGGAAAGTCTGCGTCTTCTATTCTTCCAAGGCGAAGCTCAAATTTACAGTCAGAAGTGATTTTCCCCTTTGCGCATTCTAACATTTTTGATGAAGGATCTATTCCAACAACCTTCGCCCCTCTCTTGGCCAGCAGCTCGCAGTAACGTCCAGTGCCACAACCAACATCAAGTACTCGTTGATTCCTTACATCACCAATTAAACCCAAAGTTATGTTCTCTTCTAATGCAATGAGAGGATTTTGCTCTCCATCATACGTAGGAGCCCATATATCATATCCCTGAACAACGTCGACTTTTTCATACCCTTCTCTTTCATCAGGACCTTGCTTTGCCATTCTTCTCTCTTCCAGATTCGCTTTTCCCTCAGTTATTCTCACGCTACTCAGTATGACTCATGATTTCTCCTCAAATAATAGCCTTCTGTCAGTGCAACTTCGCAAAATCAAAACGAGATAAACCAACTTGTTATGATTTCGACTCAGAAAGAAAACTTACAGGAGCAAACGCAATTTCTAGCGAACAAGTTAATCAACCGAAAATAAGTGAGATTCCTTGAAAGACTATTCAATCACATCCCCTGAGCTTCTATTGAAGTGTTTCAAGCGATTTGCTCCAGTCCCTAAGATAATCGTGATAGCTTCTAAGGGCGTGACCAGGAAGCTTGCCGAATCAACTAATGCCTCTGAAGTTGCCTGGGGTTTTGACCCTCTATACGTAGGAAAGGTCCGAACCAAAAGAATAGGTCTAGTAGCCCAAGCTTCGGGAGCATCGGCTACGGCGCGCGCTAGTTGTAGGTTTTTCAAGTTGCAGACTATCACTGCTATGCGATCAATCTAGGCTATTCGTGCTGGTTGAAGTAGTGGATGGCTATGGCTATGTCTTTTATATTGCAGACGCCGTCGTTGTTGACGTCTGCGTTGGGCTGCCAGTTGGGCGAGTTCGGCCTAGTGTTAAACAGTGCAATCATGTAGGCGACGTCCTTCATGTTCGTAACTCCGTCATAGACGCCTGGCACCGTGCTGGAAACGTCTCCGGGAACACCCACATGAACAGGGATGCCACACGTGCAGTTATTGTCCGCAACGTCCGTTTCTCCGGGAACTATGTCGGCAACGGCTTTAAGAGTGTGGTTTCCATAAGCGAATCCGGTTGTGTTCCAGACGAAGATTTTAGACTGGCTGCTTCCACTCGTCAGGCTAAACGCAAGAGCGGCGGCAGTGGTCGTGTTGGCGTATGTCGTTACGTTGAAGTTTTCGGGGAAGTCGCCTTGGTTTGCGACTGTCACGCTTATGTCAGTGCCGTAGCCCTGCCCGACAACGGTTCTTGAAGATGCAACATTCGTGACGGCAACATCATGGAAAAGCGCACGTGTTGTTAATCTTTGGATTCCTGTCGATGCCCAGTTGCCATGCGTGTTGTTTGCGAACCATTCATACCCGACGACCGTGCCCACTATGGGGTTCAGAGTCTTCGTCACGTTTGTCCACGCGACAGTGCCGCTGAGGCTCACCGTGGAGTCGTTCTGCCAATTACCTGTATTGTTTGTCGAGAAAATGAACGTGCCAAGTCCTTCCGTGTCGGTCCAGCAACAGCTAAACGTGCAAGGCGAATTTGCTACTGTGCTGCTTAAACCGATGTTTGAGTATGTCGGTGCTGTCTGCGGTTGGAAAAGCCCGAACATTATTTGCCCAGTGTTCGTTACTGTTTGATTGTTTACCCACAACAAGCCAATGCTACCATTAAGAGACATTGTGAAAGCGTTTAAACGTCCATCATCTGTGCCGAAGGCGGTGGCGCCGACTGCAATCTGAGAGTTTGTTTCATTCACTATCAACGTCGGGTCAGTATCCCATACACCGCCAACGTATTTCTTGTAGCATATTGAGGTGAAATTGCTAATCCAAAACAGTCGCAGGTTGTCGTTGTATAAGTTGAATGAAGGAGACGAATAATCGCCACAGCTACTTTGCACGATTGTTTCGCTGTTCCATCCACCGCTCATCGTGCGCTCGACAAAAACCAAGTTCAGTGCTGTGGACAGAAAAGCCAGAAATATGTTATTGTTTGAATCGGCAACCGCAGTCCTGTCCCAGGATTCATGTCCCCAAACGTATTGCTCATACACCTGACTGGTTGTGCATGTTTCCTGAGGCCCCCACGCAGTGCCGTTCCACAGTTCACCATAAATCTGACCACTTAAAGGGGGATTATCAAGAAAGTACATGACGTAATTTTGACCGTTCGAAAGCGGAACCATTAAATCGTTTGTATAGTTGCCAGTGCCTACGTTATACGGAAAGCCTGAGGCAGTCTGCCACGTGCCATTGTTAAACGCGTCTTTCCAAACGTACATTTTAGTGTCTGAAGGATTGATCAACCGTATCGGCTCTTGGACGTACCCCCAAGAAACCCAAGGATAATTGTTAGAGTCGGCTGTGGCGAAAAAGTCACACGTACCGCTTGCTTCTCCTCCTGAATTAGCATTGAAGACAAGTTGCCAGCTAGGTGTCGCCCACGTTACTGAACCGTCTGAGTTGGGACTTCCCATGCGGTAGAAAAGCTCATTATTACTCCTATAAAAAACTTGGAGATATCCACTATTGCTTAGAAATGCTTGCACGTTTTCTCCAGAGTTTTCATCAAGACCAGAGGCAAGTGCAGTCGGAGAGGCCCAAGAAACTCCATCCGTGCTTGTCGTATAATACATCGTGGAGGTCGGCGAGGAGCTCTCTGTGGGGTAATCTCCGTCAATGTAAAAAAGCCAGTATCTTTCAGCAGCGAATAACGTTTTTTCCTGCCATCTAATGGCCTCGAACGAAGTGACAGTTGCGACAACATTGCCGTTGATAGGGCTTGGCTGCTGTTCGTTGATTTGAGACGTTCCGTCCGCCTTGACAGGTTGGATTGGAAACGCCAATGTCAGCGTGCTCAATACGAGCAGACCCAACATTGATCTGGCAACGGCCTTCCAAAACAATTGATCTCCCCTTCCGCCCAAACTCCAAATCAACGCGCTCTGACGGCAGTTATGGTATGGATAATCCACTCGTCTTTCACCATTGTTAGATAGTCTTTGAGCAACTTTAATCTATTCATTCGAACGACGAGTGTAGTTTTTATAAGACTTATGTAGACTTGGCACGAAAGAAGGGTTCTCAGGCTTGGGTTCGCCGGATCTTGGGACACTCGGATATAAATGTGCACGCTGGATCAAACACGCGGCATGGTATCTTTTGCTTTTTACCGTGCATTGTTTCTGGCTTTTTCTTTCTTCAGCACGTATATAATCCAGGGAGCTATCTTTGTTTCGTTGACCCATTTGTATGGCTCATTCTTCTTTGCCAGTGGTTTGTAGGTCTTGATAGGTTGTAGTCTGGCTGTTTCGTAGGTTTCTTTGTAGGATTCGTTTGTCCAGATGATGTCTTCAACTGGTCTCTTGTCTTCTGTGTCTGTCTGGATTATTTTTACGGTGTCTCCGCTTTTTGCGTGTTTGTTCTCTGGAAAATCCTTGGTTGAGAACGATGCCCATTCGTGCACGTATATTTCTGGTGAGGAGACTACGCTTGATGATTCTTCCCTGGTTTCTCAGCAAACGTCCAAGTTGCGTGAATATTTTGACCTTGTTCTGCATCGTGGGAATGTTGTCAAACGTAAAAACCGATAACACGAGGTCGTAGGCTTGTTTCTCGAACTGGCTGAAGTCATCGTCCTTCGTGAGTCGATAGTCTCCTTTGGGGTCGAGTTCTCTTGCCTTTTTCAGCATGTCTTCTGATACGTCAACGCCGACAACATCAAACCCCAGCTTCTCCAGAAACCTTGTGGAGCGTCCGGTGCCGCATCCAAAATCAACGGCTTTTCTTCCCCTGACGTACCGACGAATGATTTTGGGCAGATCCCTGTAGGCTAAGTAATAGGTGCCCGGAAACTCCAGCTTAGAATACGCTTCAGCGCGCTCAGCATCCTCGTAAACGTTGGAGAAACCCATAGTCTCCTACCCTCGCTATAATTGTCAACTTTCTCCCATTAGAGGGCCATTATATACTTTCCTAAGCCCTCGCCACTGTTCAGCAAGAGCAGCTCCCTCTGAGAGGATAGTTTGTTAGCGCGCGCTTAAGTGATAGGTTAACCACGAAATATCGATTTTTAAACAAGGCGCGCACGCTTAACAGAGTCCTAGGCAAGATTTTGAGTTAACAAGATTTTTAAAGGGAGAGATTTCAAGCTAGCATGACTTGGAATGCGAAGACATTCTTCAGTTGTACTGTTTTTCATCCCTGTTCTGTTTCTTGTACTGGTGCCGTTGATGGTAGGGTTCGCTGGCTCGGCAAGCTTGTGTCAACTGGCTATATATGCGTCAGCGGGTGGGACGACGGTTCCAGCGCCGGGAAGCTACGAGTACGCGGTTGGAACGAACCTGACGGTGACGGCCACGCCGAACCCGAGCAACTCCCTCGCCTACTGGGTGCTCAACGACCAAACACGCATGCAAAACCCGCTATTAATCACTCTCGACCATAACACGACGTTGCAGGCTGTTTTCGTAGCGGGCGGATTATCAGGGTGGACAAAGACCTTTGACGGGGGCGGAACCGACCAGGCAAACGCGATTATCCAAACGAGTGACGGGGCATACGCAGTTGCAGGTTGGACAGACTCTTTCGGCGCGGGCGGACGCGATTTTTACCTGATTAAGACTGATGCGAACGGCAATTGGAATTGGAGCGCGCGCTACGGCGGACCTAGGGATGACGAGGCGTACGCGATAGTTCACACTGCGGATGAAGGCTTCGCCATTGCGGGAAGGACGGGTTCGGGCATCGCAGGCTCATACGATGCGTGGCTGGTGAAGACTGATGGGCAGGGGAACATGCAGTGGAGCCAAGCGTACGGTGGGTCTGGAGATGATTGTGCGTATTCAATTCTAGCCACGTCTACGGGCTACGTTTTGGGCGGTTACACGACGTCTGGGGGGAGCATTGACTTCTGGCTTTTCAGCGTCAACTCGACTGGCGGATTGGAGTGGAGCAGAACGTATGGCGACCCAGGCTGGAGTGCCGCGTATTCGATGATACAGACTAGTGATGGTGGATACGCGTTGGCTGGTTACACGAATTCCAGCGTGAGCGGGTTTTGGCTCATGAAAACCGATTCTCTTGGCAATGAAGAGTGGAACGCAACGTACGCTGGCGGCATCGACGGCGGCTGCTTAGTCATGCAGACGAACGACGGCGGATACGCGATTGCGGGAACAACCGTTCAGGGCGTTGGCACCCCGGAATTCTATCTCGTTAAAGCAACGGGAGACGGTGCTTTTCAGTGGAGCCAAACGTATGATGGCCCTAGCTATGCCCATGCTTACTGTCTATGTCAAAACCCAGATGGGTATCTGCTTGCGGGTTCGGTGTATTCCTTCAGTGGCGACTACGAGAAAGTTTTTGTTGTTAAAACTGACGCTTCCGGCAACGCGCTGCTGAACAGAACGTTTGGCTACCCCGGCTACTGCGCCGCGTACTCGATGGTCAGCAGGGGAAACGACGAGTATGTCATGGCGGGAATTGCGTCATTCCCTGAAAGAGGAACCGGAGGATTCGACGTTCTGGTCATGGATGTCGTCGTGTCCACTCAGTGCAGCTTGACCATTATAAACGGGCCTGGAGGCCACACCAGCCCTGACGCCGGAACGTACGTGTACGGCTACATGGAAAACGTGACGGTGACCGCGGTTGCCGACAGTGGCTACATGCTTGACCAGTGGCTGCTCGACGGAAACAGCTACGGCGGCCAAGACCAGATGACCGTAACCATGGATGGAAACCATGTGCTGCAGCCCCTCTTCGCTCCTGTGCCCACCTCGCTCACTCTGACGATTAACGCTACAGCTGGAGGAACAACCAGCCCTCCGCCGGGAAACTACACTTACGGTTACAAGGCAAACGTAACCGTAACCGCAATTCCAGATTCGGGCTACATATTTGACTACTGGATGAGCGGTTTTGGGTTTGTGGGCAACCAAAACCCCAACACGATAATGATGGTTAAGAACGTGTCGCTAGAAGCCGTCTTTGAGAATGCAGCGTCGGCTCAGAGAACGCTGACGATAACCGCGGCTGCTGGGGGAACGACTGACCCTCCGCCGGGAAACTACACTTACGGTTACAAGGCAAACGTGACTGTAACCGCGATTCCGGACACTGGCTACGTGTTTGACCGTTGGACGAGCGTTTATGGAGACAACTTTGGAAATCAGAATCCGTGGATGCTGATGATGAGCTGGAACTTCACGATTCAGCCCGTTTTTGAGAACGCTACCTCTGGGCCGCGGACGCTGACAATATGGAGTGTGAAGGACGGCACGACCGACCCGCCGCCTGGTACCTACACGTACAGCTACGATGAAAACGTCACCGTGACTGTGATTCCTCAGAATGGAACCTATTTCGGCGGCTGGGTTCTGGACCAGACAAGTGGTGGTATCAGCAACCCCATAACGATAACGATGGATCGCAGCCACGAATTAGGCCCAAACTTTGTTCCAAACCCCCCCTTCACCGTGATGGTGACGATAAGCCCCGCGACGGGAGGAACGACCGATCCCGCGCCTGGACAGTACACGTACCCTGCTGGAAACCACGCAAAGGTGACCGCGATTCCCGATTCCGGCTGGTGGCTTGACCATTGGCTGCTTGACGGAAGCAACTTTGGAAACTCGACTTGGATCGAGTTTAAGCTTGATGGGAATCACACGGTGAGGCCCGTCTTCGCGTCGAACACGTTGCCGGCCAGCTTCATGTTGGCGATAAACGCCGCAGACGGGGGAACGACTGACCCATCGCCGGGTACCTACACGTACAGCTACGGGGAAAACGTGACCGTTACTGCTGCGCCGAACAGTGGCGGTTCCTTCAAGTATTGGGTCGTCGACGGTCAAAACGTGAATGAGAATCCCATCACGGTGCAGATGACGCAGGACCACACTCTGCAGCCGGTTTTCACTGGTAGTCAGGGCAACCCCGGACAAGGCGGCCAGGGCCAAGGCGGACAAGGCGGCCTCGGCATAAGCTTGGACGTCCCGCCTAGCTTTATCCTGGTCGGCGCAGTGGCGATCATGGCCTTCTGCAGCGTCGGCTACCTGGTTCCTCTGGGGCTGGCAATAAGGAAGGGGCAGGTTCCAGCAAACATTAAGAAGCCTCGGCTGATCCTGGCGGTGGTCAGCATACTCATCATCGTGGGGCCTCTTGGCGCAACCCTGCTCGCCTACAGCGGCAACCTGAGCGGAGCGTTTACTCCCTCAAACGCTGACAAGCTCAACAACGTGTTGTCGAGCCAAGGAGGAATGATGAATTTCAACGTCACAAGCTCGTGCTGCAACCTTACCTCGCGCACGTTCGGATTGCTGTTCAACTTCACCAACCCAACTGCGACCGACTTGACGCTAATTGCGTTCTCGGTGAACCTGGCGGACCACGGTGACGGTTATCCGCTGGGGCAGATTTCGCTCGCCAGCCCCGTGACTGCTGGTGCTAACGAGACGGTGATGTTCCAAGTGACCAGTGGGCTCTCTGAGGAAGTGGTGGGGCACGTTGCGACCGCCCACGCTGGCGCGCAGAGCTTCGACGTTGACCTTTCAAGCGAGAACATCAACTTCGCAGGCATACTCCTGCAGATGAATGGAACCAGCACGGTCAACAACATGTTGATAGTGAGGTGACAGCATGAAACGCGTAGACTTGAACATAAAAAACCTGCACATGAAAAACCTGAACATAAAAGACGTGAACTGGTTTGCGCTCGTCGGGGGCGCTCTGACCCTTGTGTTGGCAGTCGCTTCTCTGTTTGTTCCGTGGTGGCAGGTCACCGTGGGCCAGACCCTTGCGAGAATCGGGTTTTCCCCGGTTAGCCTGTCAACAAACATTATGGGCTACAGTGTGGCGCTTCCAATAATCGTGGCTGTCAGCTGGATGTTCATGGTGCTGCTTGTCTCCGCCGGCGTCGTTCTCGTCGTCTACTCGATTATGCCCTCGAAGCCTTACTCGAAACGCCTGCTTGGCTTCGCGTACAAGAAGCCGCTGGGAACGCTGATCGCGTTTCTCGTGCTGTTGGTACTCATGACGAATTCTGGGACAATATTCGGGATGATGTTAGGGTCCTCCAGCCTTTCTGGAGCGGACCTGAACGTTCCATGGACCGGCGCGAAAACGCTGCAGCTGCCTTCCTCAATGGCTCAGGGCCTGGTAGGCGGAATCATCGTCTCCGCAGAGTTCGGGTGGACGTTCTGGCTTGCAGTCGTCGTAGGTGGGCTCTGCGTGGCCGCCAGATTATACCACAAGAAACTTGACAGACCCGCAGCCATCGAAAAAGTCCCACAGCCTTCCTAAGACGCGAGGTCCGACTTCAGGCTTCGACTAACTCAACGGACAAGATGTGACAATCAAAAATGCGCAATCGCGCGTGGGTAGAGCATTTAGTGCGCGCTTAGCGAGACCACATTGACGACTCGCCTTCCGAGAAGCGGGTCCAGAAAGAAGAGCACGCGCTCTATCGGAGCGATTCAGTGCCAGCTTGGCCGCGGTTTTTAGTGTTTGTAATAGGCGGGGTGAAGTTCAGGCGGCTTCTTGGCGGCTTTTGAGTTTCTCAGGAAGGTGCCTCGGTCGAGTTCGTCGAACGCGGTTCTCAGTTCTTCTTGTGTGTTCATGACGATTGGTCCGAGCCAAGCTACTGGTTCGCCTATGGGCTTTCCCGAAATCATGAGGCACCGCAGGCTGTCGTCCTCCGTGCCGATTCTGACTTTTTCTCCTTCGCTGAAGATGACCGCTTGTTCTGCGCCGATTAGGTCTGATTTTGGTTGGTCGAAGTAGCCCCGGCCGCTGATTACGTACGCGAAGGCTCTGTGTCCTTTCTTGGTTGAGTGTTCGAGTTGAACGTTCGGCTCCAACGTTACGTCCAGGTATTCGCAGTCTACCGTGAGGTCTTGCACGGGTCCCCTGCTTCCTTTCAATTTGCCGCACATCACCTTGACTCGCACGCCTGGTTTAACCTCGACCTCGGGAACCTCATCCCTCGTTATGCCCCTGTATCTCGGATCGTCCATCTTGTGCCTTGAGGGCAAGTTCACCCAAAGCTGGAAGCCCCACATCAGCCCACCCTCGGAACCCTTCGGCATTTCCTGATGGATGATGCCGCTGCCCGCTGTCATCCACTGCACATCGCCCGAACGTATCACGCCCTTGTTTCCCATGCTGTCCCCGTGCTCAACCAAACCCTCAAGCACGTAGGTCACCGTCTCTATGCCTCGGTGAGGATGCCAAGGGAAACCGGCGATATAGTCATCGGGGTTGTTGGAATGAAAATCGTCAAGAAGCAAGAACGGATCAAGCATTGGAACTTCTCGAGGGCCGAACGCACGTTTCAGCTTGACGCCTGCTCCTTCAAGAGTCGGCTTGCCCTTCAAGATTCTATCGATTCTTCTGAAACCGGCCATTTTTACCAATCAGAAATATCGTTCTGCAGACTATTAAGCGCTGTGAGTGCACGTTTCACAGACATAGTGCAAATATCTGGGCGAAGAAGTAATTACTTGGAGGTCGGGTCTGACTGGAAAAACTAACCAAGGTGGAATTCACGAACCTAGACAAGATACTGTATCCTGAAGCAAACGTCACTAAGGCGCAGGTGATCCAACACTACATCAGGATGGCTCCCAGAATGCTGGGCATCTTGAAGAACAGGCCGATAGTTTTGACGAGGTTCCCCAACGGTATCGACAAGGAGGGCTTCTACGAGAAAGACATGCCTCTCGGCACTCCTCCTTGGGTGAAGACATTTAAGAAGTACTCCGAAACGGCTGAGCGCGAAATAAACTATGTTGTTTGTAATGATTTGGACACGCTTGTTTGGCTTGCCAACCTCGCGGCCCTAGAGCTTCACATGGCACTTTCCAAAACAGATGCCTTCGAAAAGCCTGATCTTGTCGTCTTCGACATCGATCCTGAGCCTCCGACAAGCATGAATGACATTGTCGAAGTAGCGTTGACGCTGAAAGAGAAGCTTGATGGCTTGAATCTTAAATCTTACGTGAAGACTTCTGGAAAAAAGGGATTGCACATTCTTGTTCCCATAGTTCAAGAGTACACATTTGCTCAGACAAGGGAATACGTGCATCAAATCGGAAAGTACTTGGCCCGAGAGTCTCCAGCCGTTGTCTCGGAAGTTTCCCAGTCAAAAGAGCCCGGAACAGTTTACATTGATTACAGGCAGAATTCTCATGGCAGAACTATGATATGTCCTTACAGTCTGAGGGCTACTCCTCAGGCAACCGTTTCTATGCCATTGGACTGGAGCGAAGTCAAAAAAGGATTAAAGCCAGAGAGTTTCACTTTATTTACTGTTGCCAAGTCTGAGAGCAACCCTTGGAAGGGAATGCTTGACGACAAGCAGAGCTTTGAGAAGAGCGTGGATTGATGGAAGAACCAATTGAAGAACCAAATGCTCGAATTCCGAAAAGGCCGTTTTGGAGTGGAGCCGTGACAATCGGGCTCGTCAACGTGCCAGTTAAGCTTTACACGATGACGTTTGACAAGGCCTTTTCTTTCAGGTTCCTTCACAAACAAGATGGACAGCCGTTGAGGTATCAGAAGGTTTGCGTCAAGGATAACATGGTGGTTCCCTGGGAAGACACCGTGAGAGGCTACGAGGCAAGCAAGAACCGTTTCATAGTGTTCCAGAAAGAGGAACTTGACGCAGCGAGGCCACAGTCCAGCCAAAAAATCCGCATCGACAAGTTTGTAGACTACCTCTCTATCGACCCGACATACTTCGAAAGATCCTATGTGCTCACGCCAGACAAGAGCAATGAAGCCTACAGCTTGCTCTTGACAGCCCTGCAGAAAACGCACAAGGCCGGCGCGGGAAGAATCACTCTGAGAACGAAAGAGTATCCTGTCTTGTTGCACGCCTACAAGGGAGCGCTAGTCTTGACCACGCTTCGATACGCGTACGAGATTTCAGATCCGAACAACTTCGAAGAGCTGAAACGACTCAAGGAACCCGAGAAGAAAGAACTGGACCTTGCCGTGAAGATAATAAACGATCTTTCAGGCGAGTTCGACATAACGGAATACGAGGACACTTACGAGGAGAGGATTCGAAAACTCATTGCAAAGAAGCTCAAGGGCGAAACAATAGTCGCTGAAAAACCGGCGAAAGAGGAAGCAAAAGAGCTCATGGTAGCCCTGCAGGAAACCCTCAATCAGCTGAAGAAACAATGAGACAACACTACGAGCCCATGCTTGCCCAGCACACTGAAAAACCTTTCAATTCAGAAGACTGGATATTCGAAGTCAAATGGGACGGTATAAGGGCCATAAGCTACGTTAACGGCGGACTCAGCGTAAGAAGCAGAAACGACAGAGAGCTGCGATACAATTTTCCCGAGCTAGAAGAGCTGAAAAGCCTAACGGAGAACTCGGTGATCGACGGCGAAATAGTCGTCATGAAGGGAGGCAAGGCTGACTTTCAAGCGCTCTCGGAGAGAAGCAAGACCTCTTCCATTGAAAACGTCAAGTACCTGCGGCAAACGTCACCCGCAACCTACATAGTGTTCGACATACTCGAGAAAGACGGAAACCCTCTTGTTCAGCTTCCACTCATCGAGAGAAAGAGGCTTTTGAAACAGTACGTGCGCGAAGGAAGCCACGTTGTGTTGTCTGCGTATGTGGAAACAGAGGGAGAGGCATACTACAAGGCTGCCTTGGCGAAGGGCATGGAAGGCGTGATGGCCAAGAAAAAGGACAGCATGTACGAACCTGGAGCCAGAAGCGCGAACTGGTTGAAGATCAAACCAATTCTGACGTGCGGCTGCGTCATTTTTGGCTACACAGTCGGCAAAGGAGCGAGAGAGCCGACGTTTGGGGCACTGGTTTTGGGACTTTTTGGCAAGGCGGGACCTGTCTACGTGGGTAAGGTGGGAACTGGCTTCAGTCAAAGAAATATGGAATCGCTGTTGAAAACGTTTGAACCTCTCAGAGTCGAGGCTAAGACTCTCGAGGGGGTAGATGCTCAAGAAGAGATAGTCTGGTTGAAGCCTGAGACCGTTTGCCAAGTGGCTTATCAAAACGTCACCAAAGATGGCAGACTACGCATGCCCAGGTTTCTTGGAATTAGAAACGACAAGCTTCCTTCCGAGTGCACGTTGGATCAGATAATGCAGGATAGTCTGCAACCGTACGTTTCAAGAAGGGACTTTGCGGTCACACCGGAACCATCAGGGGCGGTCAGCGGCGAGGGGGGACGAACTTTTGTTGTTCAGGAGCATCACGCGAGAAGGCTTCATTACGATTTGCGGCTGGAAAAGAACGGGGTGTTGAAAAGCTGGGCCGTTCCGAAGGGGATACCTGAGCAGCCGGGGGAGAAGAGACTTGCCGTGGAAACGGAGGATCACCCGCTGGAATATCGAAGTTTTGAAGGAACAATACCGGAAGGGCAGTATGGAGCTGGAACAGTGAAGATATTTGACAGAGGGACGTTCGAAACGAAGGCTTGGAATGATAACATGGTGGAGTTCACTCTCCACGGCCAGAGATTACGCGGCAGGTACGTGTTGGCACGGTTCAAGAAGGCGGGCGAGAAACAATGGCTAATTCTGAAGGCAAAAGAGGCACAATAGAAAAATTACACATTGGCACGATGGGCTGGAGCTACGGGTTCTGGGTCGGCGACTTCTATCCACGTGGGCTCAAGCCCACAGGGTTTCTGGCCGAGTATGCGAAACACTTTGGCTCTGTGGAATTAGACAACACGTTCTACAGGATTCCCTCGGCAAGCACGGTGAAGGCTTGGAGAGAACAGACGCCTGAGGGTTTCTTGTTCTCAGCCAAGTTTCCCAGAATCATAACTCACGTCAAAATGCTGCGGGATTGTGAAAGAGAGGTTGAGACCTTCGTTTCCAGAATGTCCCATTTGCAGAACAAGCTCGGACCGCTCCTGCTCCAGTTCCCCAGTTCATTTGGACCCAACCATTTTCCTCTTCTGCGAGAGTTTTTGTCCACCTTGCCGAAAGGCTTTCGCTACGCCGTTGAAGTGAGAAACAAGGGCTTGCTGGGAGAAAAGTTGAACTCTCTTCTCAGAGAGAACGGTGTAGCTCTGGTTTTGGTTGGTCAGCCTGTCCCTGAGGAGGAGGTGACGGCCGATTTTGTCTACGTGAGGTTGGAAGGAGATAGAAGAAAGGTGAATGGAACTTTGGGCAGGGTCGAAGTTGACAGAACCGAAGACATTAGTAAGTGGGCAGTTCAGGTGAAGAGTTTCTTGGACAGGCAATTGGAGGTTTTTGGATATTTCAGCAAGTACTATTCAGGCTACCCTCCAAACGATGCAGAGCAACTCTTAGACCTATTGCGCTGAAGTATGCGCACTTAGCGTGCGCTTCGCAGAAAAGAGCTCGTTGACGCGTCGTCTAAACTATCATGATGATTTTTCAGCGACCGTTTCCTGCGCTGCCTACTTCCGGATTATGTCTTTCTAAGCGCACACCATACTGCTTCAGTTGATTCTTGGAAGAAAACGTTAAAACAGTGAAACAACGATACAACAACTATTCGTAAACCGTGAAGATTAAAGAAGAAAGTAGAATGAGGAAAAGAATAGTAGTTACATCTTTGCTGATCCTTTTCAGTTTCTCTGCTTTAATGTACTTTGCAGCGCGCGCGCAGGGTCCATGGACGTTGACTGTTTCTTCTGACCATGGCAGTCCCAGTCCGGCTGTTGGCGATCATACGTACAATGATGGTGACTCTGTTACATGCAGTGTTTCTAGTCCTGTGGTTGATGACGGCGTTTCCTACACTTGCACGGGTTGGTCTGGGAGTGGGAGTGTTCCCGCTTCTGGCACCGCTTCATCCGTCACGTTCATTATAACTGAGACTTCAAGTATTACTTGGAACTGGAAGACCCAGTATTATTTGACGGTTTCTTCTGCTTACGGTGTGACTGGTGGTCAGGGCTGGTATGACAGCGGCAGTACTGCTTATGCTACTGTAACGCCGTTGACTGTTCCTGGTGGTTCTGGTACTCAGTATGTCTTCACCCAGTGGGGTGGTGACGCTTCTGGAAACACTTCTCCCTCTAACGCGATAGTTATGAGTGGTCCTATGACGGCTACTGCTAACTGGAAGACCCAGTATTATCTGACTGTCTCGTCTGTTTATGGTACGCCTGCTGGTCAGGGCTGGTATGACAGTGGCAGTACTGCTTATGCTACTGTAACGCCGTTGACTGTTGCTGGTCCATCTGGTACTCAGTACGTTTTCACCGTTTGGAGTGGTGATGCTACTGGAAATACGTCTCCCTCGGACGGCATTACTATGAACGGCCCCAAGACTGCGACTGCGAACTGGAAGACCCAGTACTACCTGACGGTCAGTAATGGTGGTCACGGCACTGCTGGCGGTCAAGGCTGGTGTGACGCGAACTCTAATGCTCAGGCCACTATCACTCCGCTCACGGTTGCTGGAACCACTGGAACTCAGTACGTCTTTGCCGGTTGGACTGGTGACGCTTCAGGTTCAGGTTCGCCTTCCGATAATATTCTGATGGATGGGCCTAAGACGGCTACTGCCACTTGGACGACTCAGTACTACTTGACTGTTAGTTCAGCCTACAGCACTCCGAGCGGCTCTGGCTGGTATGACAGTGGTTTAACGGCTTATGCTGGTCTCGCGGCTGGAACGGTTCCGGGCGGCGCTGGGACTCAGTACGTCTTCACTAGCTGGAGCGGAGACGCTTCTGGAACGAACTACGCTCAATCCGACGGCATAACGATGAACGGCCCCAAGACTGCGACTGCGAACTGGAAGACCCAGTACTACCTGACCGTCACTTCCCCGTACGATTCGCCCACTCCTGTGAGTGGTTGGTTTGACTCCGGCTCAAGCGTAACTGAGTCAGTCACGTCTCCAACGCCCGGTCCTTCAGGAATCCAGTACGTTTGCACGGGCTGGTCTGGAAGTGGTAGTGTTCCTGGATCTGGCACTTCTTCGTCTGTCCCTTTTACCATAACCACAGCCTCAAGCATTACTTGGAACTGGAAGACCCAGTATTATCTGACTGTCTCGTCTGTTTATGGTACGCCTGGTGGTCAGGGCTGGTATGACAGTGGCAGTACTGCTTATGCTACTGTAACGCCGTTGACTGTTCCTGGTGCGTCAGGTGTTCAGTATGTTTTTACTGTGTGGGGTGGTGATGCTTCTGGATCTGCTTCTCCCTCGAACCCGATAACTATGAACGGTCCTAAGACTGCGACTGCTAACTGGAAGACCCAGTATCAGGTAACATTTGATAAGACTGGTGTTGGCTCCGACTTCACGGGCACGGTTGTGACTGTTGACAGCGTTAACTACAACGTGGCTGGTTTACCTATTTCTTTCTGGTGGGACAGCGGTTCTGGTCACGGCTTCTCTTTTGCCTCACCGTTGGTGGTGAATGCCAGTAAACAATATTCTTGGAGCTCCACCTCCGGGTTATCGAGCCTCCAAAGCGGAACACTGACAGTAACAGCCTCAGGAAGCGGTGTTGGAAACTACATAGTTCAGAATCAGGTCACGTTTGATCATGCGGGAGTCAGCTCCGACTTCACTGGGACCGTGGTTATCATCGACTCGGTCAGCTACTCCAGATCGCAACTACCCGTGTCATTCTCTTGGAGCGTAGGCTCCACCCATAGTTTTGCTTTCCAGTCACCCCTCGTCGTAGGCTCAACCACCAAGCAGTACCTTTGGACAAGCACAACCGGCCTATCATCCGCCCAAAGCGGCTCCATAACAATTACAACCTACGGAAACATAATCAGCAACTACAAAACCCAATACTACCTCACTGTCTCCTCTCCGCACGATTCGCCTTCTCCTGTGAGTGGCTGGTTTGACTACGGCTCAAGCATTACCGAGTCTGTTACTTCTCCGGTTTCTGGCGGTTCTGGTACTCAATACGTTTGCACTGGCTGGACTGGAACAGGAAGTGTTCCTGCATCCGGAACCGCTTCATCCATAACCTTCACTATAGCTGCGCCATCGAGCATTACTTGGAACTGGAAGACGCAGTATTATCTGACGGTGTCTTCTCCCTATGATTCGCCTTCTCCGATTAGCGGTTGGTTTGACTCGGGTTCAAGCGTGACAGAATCCGTCACGTCTCCAACGCCCGGTCCTTCAGGAACCCAGTACGTCGTTACTGGTTGGACTGGGACTGGGAGCGTCCCAATCTCAGGGTCGGGAAAAACTGTCACTTTCACCATAACCGCGGCCTCGAGCATTACTTGGAACTGGAAGACCCAGTATTACCTCACTGTTTCTTCTCCCTACGACTCGCCAACTCCCTCGAGCGGCTGGTTTGACTCCGGCTCAAGCATAACCGAATCAGTCACGTCTCCTGTGTCGGACGGTTCTGGTACTCACTACGTTTGCACTGGCTGGACTGGAACAGGAAGCGTTCCATCCTCGGGCAGTTCGTCGTCTGTCACCTTCACGATAACTGGGGCCTCGAGTATAACTTGGAACTGGCAGATTGTTCAGCGCAGGTTAACCGTTTCTTCTGCCCATGACAGCCCCAACCCCGGCAACGGACTCCACATCATCAATGATGGGACGTCGGTTACCTGTAGTGTTTCTAGTCCGGTGACTGAGAGTGGTACCGTTTGGACTTGTACTGGTTGGACGGGTACGGGTTCTGTTCCGTCCAGTGGGACTGGCTCTTCCGTGAATTTCAAAGTAACTCAGGATTCGACTATTACTTGGAATTGGCATGGTAACGCTGTTCAGCATACGTTGACCGTTTTTTCTGCTCATGACAGTCCCAGTCCGGCTGTTGGCGATCACCTCTATGATGAAGGTGACTCTGTTACATGCAGTGTGACCAGTCCGGTGACCGAAGGCGGTGTTGCTTATGTTTGTACTGGTTGGACGGGTACGGGTTCTGTTCCGTCCAGTGGTTCTGATTCTTCCGTGACCTTCACGATTTCTCAGGATTCGAGCATAACTTGGAACTGGCAGAGTGTTCTATGGAACTTGACTGTTTCTTCTGCCCATGGCAGTCCGAGTCCGGCTGTTGGCGATTACCTGTATAATGATAGTGCTTCGGTTACTTGTAGTGTTTATAGTCCTGTGGTTGAGGCTGGTGTTTCCTACACCTGCACTGGGTGGGTTGGTTCTGGTTCTGTTCCTTCTAGCGGTAGCGGTGTTTCTGTGACGTTCTCGATAACTCAGAATTCGAGCATAACTTGGAGCTGGGTTGTGACTCCGCCTGTTCAGTGGAACTTGGGTGTTGTGTCTGCTCATGGCAGTCCTAGTCCGGGTGTTGGCGATCGCTTCTATGATGATGGTTCTTCTGTTACCTGCAGTGTTGTGAGTCCTGTGGTTGAGGGTGGCGTTTCTTACACTTGTACTGGCTGGGTGGGCACCGGTTCTGTCCCCTCTAGCGGTAGTGACACTTCTACGACTTTTACCATAACCGAGAACTCAACCATAACTTGGAGCTGGGTTGTGACTCCGCCTGTTCAGTGGAACTTGGGTGTTGTGTCTGCTCATGGCAGTCCTAGTCCGGGTGTTGGCGATCGCTTCTATGATGATGGTTCTTCTGTTACCTGCAGTGTTGTGAGTCCTGTGGTTGAGGGTGGCGTTTCTTACACTTGTACTGGCTGGGTGGGCACCGGTTCTGTCCCCTCTAGCGGTAGTGACACTTCTACGACTTTTACCATAACCGAGAACTCAACCATAACTTGGAGCTGGGTTGTGACTCCGCCTGTTCAGTGGAACTTGACTGTTTCTTCTGCCCATGATAGTCCGAGTCCGGGTGTTGGTAATAACCGCTACGGCGATGGTAGCTCGGTTACTTGTAGTGTTACGAGTCCAGTGACTGAAGCAGGTCAGGTTTGGACTTGTACTGGGTGGGTTGGTTCTGGTTCTGTTCCGTCTAGCGGCAGTGGCTTTTTTGTGACTTTTACCATAACCGAGAACTCAACCATAACTTGGAACTGGCAGGTTCGGGAACGGCCTACCATCGGAAGCTGTGACGGTACAGGTGCGCAGAAAGATGTTTTCAATTCTGACGAAACGGTTTATGTCACCGGAACAGGCTATGCGCCAAACCAGACATACAGCATTTACGTCGTGAATGACACAGCATGGGTTGACGGTATGACAATCCCCGCAAGGATTCAAGGCACCGTGACCTCTGTGTCTTCGGACTCTTCGGGAAACATTAATCTGACCGCTGTATGGAACAAGCCTTTGACTCCTGGAAAGTATGATATTCTGGTCGACGTTAATGGCAACGGCAAGTACGATGCCGACGTTGACGCTTTGTACAACAACAAGATCGTGACTACGGCAGGATTCTCCCTGATCCCAGAATACCTGTTTGGAACAATCTTGGGCTTGGCTGGTTGTTTCGCAGCACTAGGCACTTTTCGAATGTACAAACGCAAACGTCGATGAAACACCCCGCGCCCTTTTTCTGCGTCTGTTCACTTAGAAAGTTTCAGTTGGCCTCTCCATACTTGTGTTGGCTCGTCCTGGACATTGGCTATGTCGCCTTCTATTATGCCTGTTCTTTCTGCATGGTAGAGCCCTTGTAGCATTTCTTCATCTTTGAGCGGTTCGCCTGTCTTCTTTTGGTATGCGGCGGCGATTGCGCGCAAGGTGGGTATCGTGGTTTTTTCTGTTTCTAAGACCGTGTCGATGACTTGCCTATTTCCCGTTGACAGCTTTTGATAGAATCGGGCATCTGCTTTATTCTGTTCTCTCTTTTCAATGATGTATAAAATTGCGACGCTCGGAAGTAATGCACATATTGTCGCTGCAACGTACAAGCTGTGCTGAGACAGGACCAGAGCTGCTTGCGACGATGTTACAATCGGCCCCATTAATAGAACTGGGGCAGTAATTATTGCAGCTATTTTCACCACGTCGGTTTTGTGGAATTCGGCAGTTGCAGGTTTCAGGATTCTGCCGCAAGAAAAGCAGAAGGTTCGGTCGGCTATGAGCGGTATGCTGCATGCTAAGCACTCTTGCGATGGTCTGGAGAATATCTGGGTGTGGAAGACTCTATCTGAGAAGACGAGCAACAGGAGCGTTCCCAGGAATATGAGAATCAATCCGCCCAGCGGGAGGAAAAGCCCTATTGCCACGTCTCTCCCGAAGTTGTAGCCTATCACGAGAATCGTGGCTATTCTAGCTATGCTCAGCACATAAATAAGTGGAAACCCAATGAGAAACAACGCAAGTTTCTTCCATGGCTTGTCTCGGATGATGTAACCGATAAAAACCACAAAGACCAGAAATCCTAGCAGGCTGCCGATGCCCGAGGAAGCTACGTCGACGGCGAAGCCCAGCGTCTGGCCGCCCGACCTCGCCAACTGGATTACCGGGTTGCCATACTCACTCGTGAGAGTTGACGGTATGCCTACAAACCGTATGAAGGCATAAGAGGCTTCTGAGCTTATCACTGAAAAAGCTGGACCAACATTGCTGAGTATTTCTGATGGCGGCGTCAAGAGTATTAGGAAAGCCAAGGGGAACGCTAATTCTCTAAGTGTTTGCGTGTTGAAAAGAATTAGGGTTAGGCCAGCGCCGAAGATTGGCAGGGTCAGCATGTGATATTCCAGAGGCGTGAGCGTGTATGAACCGAGCCAATAGAACAGCATTGCCATTGAGGCGAGAAGCACTCCGACGATCGTCGCGAAGAATCCGAAGACTTTTGGCTGAGCCTGCCTCTCAAGCGGCATCACCGCTCTCAACATTTTTCTTTTCCGGTAGGCCAGGTAGGCGAAGAGAAAGGGTATAGCCAGCATGTAAGTTGTGGACTCGTTCAGCAAAGCGTCAACTACCACCTTTGCTAAGTCTTGGCGAAAGACAACGAGAACTACTGCCAAAATTGTAGCGATTTTCAAACCAAGAATTAAACGGTTCTTGTCAGGACCTCGTATATCCATCGTATAAGTATGCGTGAGCAACTTCAACCAGTTGGACCTGTAAATTGGAGCATTTAAATAGTTTTGGGAGCACCCTAAGATGCATGAACACTATGGAATAAAAAACGTAAAGCAGTAAGTGGTTATAACTGGTACTAAATGGTATGGCCCCATATAGCCAAGCATGTGCACGCATTCCATCTGGAAACATATCATTAGATTCATTGGAAGCGTCCACCATGCAGATCATGAAAACCCAGTCTGTTTGGAATTTTTTTCACGCAATTATTACAAAGGATTTAGCGCGCTTTGGACGAATGTAGCTTGAATAGGCGCGGGCTGTGCTCACTTAGTCAATATCATCTTTACGAGCAATGGTTCGAGTTGCTCAACCTTGACATGGGCAAACCTGTTCTTCTTATCTCTGAGGATTGCCTGGGCATTCTCAACTGTGATGGAGTGCCTACATAACATTCTCACGACTAGAGGTGCAACTTTTCTTATGATTGGGTTGTACTTGGTTTTCATCCATGTTTCGCTTTGCGGTGTCAGGTCACTGTTTACCTCGTATATCCAGACTTCTCCTCCGCTTTTCAAGACTCTGTGGAGCTCTTCGAACGCCTTGGCTGGTTTTAACCAGTGATGGAAGCTCAGCGTTGCCACAGCAAGATCCACAGATTCATTTTGCATGCCGATTTCTGCAACGTCGCCCACGAGAACCTGCACATTCTCCAAATCTGCCTCTTTGCATTTGCGCGAGCCATCCTAATCATATCCCGTGAGACATCAAGTCCAACAGCTTCCAAGGATGGATCTCTGATAGCTAACTTGACAAGAAGATGTCCTGGGCCGGTTCCCGCATCCAGAACCGTTCCCAATGCGACTTTTTTCGAAATCTCGTCCGCTATTGTAGTGTCGAAGTCCCTGAACAAAGAGATCCTGCTCGTTGCAAACGCGTACAAACGCGCTGCGAATCCCTCAAACGCCTCCGGCATAAGCCATCACCGCTAACCATTCCTTTCGTTTCCCAGATGCCTCATGATGCTTGCACAGTCTTACAGTTCATTACTCAGACCTGAAGCAAGCCACGGTCCTCGTGGCTACAGTTCAACAGGAACGGCGTAATAAAACTGTCACATCCCAATTTCCAGTGCGCACTCGATCAGCTTGAAGCCTAACTACAACGAAAAACTCTCGTGCCTTTTGCGGTCCAAAATCTCCAAAGTGACCACTGCGCGCAGGTTACTTCTAGAAATGTCCAGACAACGAGCGGCCTGTGGCTGCATCCATGCTGATGGTGCGTTTCGTCTTTTTCTTTTTATGCTGCACTTTTAGGCTCCAGACTGGCAGTAATACCATTTCTGTTGAAACCGGCTTGACGCCTATCTTCAATTCAAGCGTTTGATATGCTCTATCGATGCCAAGTTTTATCTGCGGAAACTTTTCGATTTCACCGGGCATTTTGGCCACGAACGTGATGCGTTCATCTTCGTCCAAGTTTCTCAGTTTCTCGGTGCCGCTCGTCATCAGCTTGTGAAAGACTACCTCTTTTTTCTCGAGTGATATTATGGCAGCTGTTTGTGCGCTCACATAGTATGTGTGGGTTTCTTCTTTCTTGAGGAGCAGCAATCTGGTTGCTTCGCGGGTCGCGGTGACTCTCCAGATAGGGATGTACGAGAACTCGGCATCGTAGATTTCTTCCTCCTTGCGGTACGAGCTGCCTTCAAGCATGGAATTGGCTCTTTTGGAAGCTTCGACCTGAGTGATTCGTGCAGGAATCGTCAGGACTTCTCCGTTGATGTCTCTGGAAGGGTCGAGGTTGAACTCTGAGAGCCAGTACAAGTATTCACTGCGGCCTTTCGTCCGACCTTTTCTTGTGATTCTGGTGTTGACGAGCTTGTGGAGAGTTTTTTCCGTGTCTGGGAGACTTGTCTTCAAGTTTCTGGCGACAGAGTCTGCTGAGACTGCTTTTCTTGCTGAATAGAGAAATCGCCGGGTTCTTTCCTCCAGAGTCGTGGAGGGTGCAAAATGTGCGGCTGCAGTCCACTTTTTAGTGATTTTTGTTTCTAAGTGTTTTTCGAAGAACGTCCTTGATTCCGCGGGCACGTATTGTGAGAGGTCTCTTTCGTCCAGTGTCAAGTGTTTGGTCGCCAACCAGCGAACGTTAAAATCGACGACGTCATCGTAGAAGTCGGGGGAGAGCATGAGGAATTCGCCCGTTCGCAGGCTTGGCAGTTTCTGCAGAACCGTGTCAGCGTGCGTTGGGTCTATTGATTGAATGATTTTCTGGACTCTGGCAACGTCCTGGGTTGTCATCATGCGGCCCAGACACCACGTGTTGACCTGCGCTAAGGCCTTGTAGTCTATGTCTGTGATGTTTTGTGTGGCCGCTACAAGTCCTATACCGTATTTTCTTGCTTGTTTGAAGAGAAGGGTGTACGCGTTTTTTGGGGGCGGGTTTCTTGGGTAAGGTGGGATGTAAGGGGAGATTTCGTCAACGTAGAACAGCATCCTCAAATCGTTTGAGGGGTTTTTCAGCATCCAACAGTAGAGCTCTTTGAAGAGAGTCGCCAAGAAGAACTGCTTGTCAATTTCAGACGCTAATGTATTAAGGTAGATTATGTTCACTGGCACTTTTCCGTCGCTGTTGTCCAGGAACAGACTGATGTCAATCTGAACTCCCATCTGAAACATCAGTGATGAAGTTCCAACCGTTAGAAAACGCAGCTTCCGGGCAATCTCTTCCGGTTCTTTCTTGGCTACAAGACTGTTGAGGGTCGCGGCGATTTTTGCTGGGGGGTTTAGGACCATGTGTGCCAGGTGGCTCATGTCGTTGATTCTCTGCCCTTGTTGCCACAGGTGTTCAAGTATGGTGAACATGTAGGCTTTGGCGCCTTTTCCAGCGTCCGTGTTCAGATCGTAGCCGAGAAAGCTTGTTAGAGAAGTAGCCGTGAGGTCGATAGCTTGAACGGCTTCTTCGTGAGGAATGTCTTGTGAGGGGGATTTGAACGGGTTGACGCTTATGGGGATGGCCTTGTTGCTGGCAGGAGTGAAAATCGCTATCCTTGCCCTTGAGAAGAATTCTTCTTGAATCTCCAAGGATGTTCCGTGTTCTTCCAGTTCTTCAGGATTGCCCTTTATGGCGAGAGAGGAAATGTCTCCTTGGGGGTCGATTATGAGGACCGGAATGTTGTTCCGCACAGCCTCTTCGATGACGCATTTGCACAGCACGGTCTTGCCGGAACCGCTGCCTCCGAGGGCCATGAAGTGACGCTTAAAGGCATGCGCTGGCAACTCAACCGAAGAATCATCTTTCTTGGTTCTGCCCAGCAAAAAAGAGCCGTTGGTCTTAACCTTAATTTCATTCGAAGGCGTTTCACTGTTCATTCTCGATGCATCTCCAGAAGAACCGTTTACTACTTTCGAAGGCAGATCAGGCATCCTGTAGTTGATTTCTGTCTTATCGCCTATTAACGGTTGCTTTGACAGTCTCATCAATTGTGGCTGGCATGACGCGCGTTTCCTGGGTTAGGACATTACTCTCTTCCGAATTTTACTTGCGAATTCTGCAACAAGGACACCGAGGAAAGAGAGCACCAAACCAAGAAACAAGATTGCTGCCAGACTGGTCTGCATGACAGAGTAAGGTGCCGCCGTACGACCCTGAGTCATCGGACTTGTAGCGCGCGCCGAAGGACGATGTCTTGAGCTGGATTGAGCAGCACTGTCGTGCACGCGTTACTTCGAGAACAGGAATCCCAGTGCGAGGCCGATCAGGAATGAAATGGAAGTGTAGGGTAGGACGTTGAGCCATCCGTGTCCGACGTCGTAGAGCTTGGGCAAGAACTGCATGGCTTGGGCGAAGAGACCGGTGAAGGTTATGCTCAAGATTCCGGTTGCGACGAGGATGATGATTAGTGCGACTACGAGTATCAGGAGCTTCATGGCTTTCTTGAGCACGGCGCCCACGAGCAGGCCTATGATGAATGGTAGGACAACGGGGATTATCCAGGCGATCTCAGGTGGGATTGACATGTTCTTCCCAGAATCTTGGCTCTTCTCTGTCTGCAAGCAACTTCGGAAACTCTTGTATAAAATACTTGCGGCAGTTTGTGTGCGCCTGTCGACCTATGCACGCTCACAGAGAATTAGGCCTGAGGAACGCGTTCTTTCCTGGGAGGTCACAGAAAAGTTTAAGATAACGGAGTCCGTGTCGAAGGCGGGAATCACTGGAAGTGACAAGTTTGAGCAATGACAGTACTATTCAAGTGGAAGGACTTACCAAACGCTATGGCGACTTGATTGCGGTTAACGGTATTTCTTTTACCGTTAGTCGGGGTGAGATCTTCGCTTTTCTGGGGCCTAACGGTGCGGGTAAGACAACGACGGTGGAGATGTTGGAGTGCCTGCGAAAGCCTACGAGTGGGAAAGCCTTTGTCCTCGGGCTGGACATTGCGAAGGACCAGATGGCGATAAAGAAAAGGACGGGTGTTTTGCCACAGGACTTCTACACTTATGAAAGGCTCACCGTCAAGGAGACGATTCAGTATTATGCCGGGATGTTTGACAGTCGTCCGGATGTTGACGGTTTGATAAAACTCGTGGATTTGGAAGATAAGAGAAACGTCCTGTTTAAACACTTGTCAGGCGGTTTGAAGCAGCGTTTGGGTATAGCCGTCGCGTTGGTTAATGATCCTGAAGTGATTTTCTTGGACGAGCCGTCGGCGGGGTTGGATCCGAAGGCGCGACACGGCGTCTGGCATCTTATTGACGGTCTTCACAAGCAGGGAAAGACCGTTTTCTTGACGACGCACTACATGGAGGAGGCCGAGATTCTCGCCAGTCGAGTGGGCATCATTCACAACGGCAGTATCGTTGCGATGGACACACCTCAGGGGCTTATTTCTGAGTATGGCAAGAGGAACATGCTTATACTGAAGAAGACCAGTCCGAAATCTGTTCCGAACATAGAGAAACTCGGGATAAAAGCCAACTATGACGAATCAACCGGAGACGTAACCGTCCACATGAACCATTCTGTGACCGTCTCAGAAGTCCTGCACAGTCTAAGCAGCAGCGACATACCGTTCGGCGAACTGCAGCTCAGACGCTCAAGCCTTGAAGACGTGTTTCTAAACCTAACCGGGGAAACATTGGGAGAGGAGGAAGGCACACCATGAGCCACGTAGCAATAGACCTGAAAGCAAGTCTCAGGAGTTTCCTGCGCAACAAGAGCACTATTTTCTGGACGATTGCATTTCCATGCGTTCTCATACTCCTGTTCGGGGCTATTTTCAGTTATTCCTCCGTGAAGTATGACCTTTACCTTCAGAACCAAGATATGGTGGATGGAAAAGCAACTTACTGGTCCGATACTCTGATAAACATACTGAACTCTTCAGGCGTCTTCAACATCCAGACGGTTAACGCCACTGTCAATGCCACAGACTATGCAATATCAAACAGGCTGAGCAGCTTGATTATCATCCCCTCCGGGTTTAACGACTCCGCCAACATGGCGCTCTTGACTCACACTGCTAACCTTGCAAACGTCACCTACGTCTTCGACCAGTCCACATCTTCGGCACCGATAGTGGGCAGCATCGTGACGAGCATTGTCGAAAACATCAACTTCAAACTCTCAAATGGAGTCAAGTACTTGAACGTTCAAGACTTTACCATTGCGCCGAAGCGTTATGGCTACATTGACTTCTTTCTGCCCGGTATGATTGGAGTGACGGCCATGACGACGAGTATTTTCACTTCGGTTTCGATAAGCGCCCAGTTCAAACAGAACGGTGTCTTTCACAAGTTGGCAACTACGCCGCTGAGACGTTACGAATGGATACTTTCCAGAACCGTATACAACGTTCTGATAACTTTTCTGGGCATGTCAGTTATGCTTATTTTGGGAGTGGCTGTCTTTAGCATGAAGATGACTGTGGACGCCGTTTCGTTGTTCATGGTGGCGATGGCCTCTCTGATGTTCACGGGTTTAGGGATGATCATCGCGAGGTTCGTGAAAGACCCTGATGGTGCGGACGCGGCGGCGAACGTGATAACCTTCCCAATGATGTTTCTTTCGGGCACGTTCTTCCCGCTGAGCCAGATGCCATTGTTTCTGCAAGCGATCGCACAAGTGCTTCCACTCACCTACGTGAGTGACGGACTCAGAGCATCCATGATTTTCGGCCAATCACAGACAGCAATCTTGAACACCGCCATAATTACCGTGTTGGGAATTGCATGCATCGTCATAGGTTCTTGGATAACCAAATGGGAAGAAGACTAGGAATCAATACGCGAAGAAGTCCCAACCGCGATGGATGCATAATTCTTAATTTGCAACGGGTAGAATGTAGCAGATGGTGGCCTAGCATGACGACCCGAGTGACTGAATTTGAAGTGTTAACATGGAACCGAATGTACAACGTTCTCTTGAGTCTAGCGAGGAAGATTCTCAGAAGTGGGTTTGTGCCGGATGTGGTAGTCGGTGTTTCGAGGGGAGGCTGGGTTCCCGCTCGCGTGCTATGTGACCTGTTAAGTGCTCCTGTGCTGGCAAACATCGGAGTCGAATTCTACACAGGTGTCGGCGAAAGGAAGCGTCAACCGAGGCTGACGCAACCGCTGTCAGCGGTGGTCTCGGGTAAGAGGGTGCTTGTCGTTGATGAAGTTGTGGACACGGGGAAGAGCCTGAGGCTGGTAAAAGCGCACATCATCGGAGAAGGGGCAAGGGAAGTTAGGACTGTGACCATGTACACGAAGCCGTGGAGCATTGTCGAACCGGACTACCGTGAAAAGAAAACGTCTTGCTGGATAGTTTTTCCCTGGGAAACGAAGGAGACTATTCGGTCAATCGCTGCGGGATCAGAATGGGAGAAGAGAAAAGAGCTGGATGATCTTGAACATGCAAGGCTTTCGGCAAGGCAGGCTCAGAGGTTCTTGAACAAGATTCTTGAGAAGAAATGCCGGAACCCCTAAAGCCCGCCGCAACGCCGTATGCCGTGCGCAGCCGGTCAGAGCCCGCTATCGTAGCTTGTGCTTGTCTTGTAAAGTTCGAACTCGCCGTTTTCTGCGTGCGGCCAGGTTTTCTGGCGAAAATCGGATTTTTCGCCCTCGGACATCATCTTGAATTTTGAAGCGGTTTCAAGGTTCTGCTGGAGAAGCTGCATAGAATCCATTCCGACGACCACAGTCGATACTGGCAGCGACATGGAATATCGGAGGCACTCCTGTGGTGTTAAGTCGCCGATTTCCAAAGCGTCTCCTCCGGCCATGCTTTTCATTCCTATTATTCCGATTTTTCTTTCAAGCAGTGTGGGTAGAATTTCTTTCGTGAAGCTTCTATAATGATAGTCTAAGACGTTCAGTGGCAGTTGAACCGTGTCCCACTTGAAATTCTTTTTCAGCATTTCCAAGAAGAGGCTGGGCCATTTGTGGCCTGTGAAGCCTATGAAACGGATTTTTCCTTCCTTCCTGGCTTCTACCGCCGCGTCGATGGCTCCGTCCTTAAAGAGTTTTTCAGGCATGCCTTCCGGGATTATTTCGTGAAATTGAACCACGTCTATGTGGTCGGTCTGGAGTCTAGTTAGGCTCTGCTGCAATCGCTTCTTGTACGTGTCGTAGTCGCGGCCGTGGTTCTTCGTCATCAAAACGACTTTTTCTCGGTAGCCGTCTCTGAGTGCTCGTCCCATTATTTCTTCGCTTCTCCCGTTGTGGTAACAACATGCGTTGTCGAGGAAATTGACTCCGTTATCGATGGCCGTCCGAATTATCTCAACACCGACTCGAGGGTCAGAGGGTGAACCTATGTGATAGCCTCCGACGGTCAGCAGAGATACTTTTTCGCCGGTTGAACCTAACGGGCGTTTCGGAATAAGTCCAGTAACAAGTTTCTTTTGCCTGCTCAATCGTCAGAACTCCTTCAACTGAAATGAGTTGAGGTGCGGGTTTTAAAGTTTGTTCGCTTCCAGTTGTCCCTCGACTTTTCATGATAACCTGCGCGCACGCTAGGATCCGCGTTCCGTCATCAGCTTTTGGCCGGAAATCTGGAAAACCTGAGCCTGTGCGCTGAGCCACAAGGTTTTAATACGTATTGCGCGGAAGTAGGGTTCCGTTGGAGGATAAGCAGTTTGTTTAGGCGTTGGTTGATTGTTGATGCTTTGATGTTTGCGATTGTTTTCAGTTTTGCAGCTCAAATCTGCATGTTCAGTGTCGCGTCGAAACAGAATTTGGTAGGAGTTGTTTACGGCGCTAACGGTCCAATTGTCGGAGCCGCCGTATCCGCTGATGGTGAAAATGGTTCAGGATTTGCTGTAACGGACAGCGCTGGCCATTACAATATGTCAGAAGGCTTGAAGACTGGGACGTACAACGTTTCAGTTCTTGCCATCGGGTATTTGACTAATGAGACTAGCGGGGTGAACGTGATTGCGGGGCAGACGACTTCGGGCATCAATCTTGACTTACAACTTTCTGGCGGAGTTTCGGGCACAGTCACAGATGCGGACAGCGGAAACCCCCTGAGCGGCATTTTTGTTGCCGCGTCCCCGTCAGCCGGAGGCGGAGCTTTTGGATGGTACGCCATAACGGGTTCAGATGGAAAGTATCTCATTGCAACAGATCTGCCAACTGGATCGTACAACGTTACAGTATCATATCCTGAGAAGCATCTTCCGCTGTCTTATACAGAGAGCATCACAGCGGGATTTGAGACAAAGAACGTGAACTTTGCACTAGCAAAGTCGGGCATCATTTCAGGCAGGATAACAGCGCCAGGTGGCACACCTCTGAACGCCACAGTCGTAGCTAGCTCCTCGATTGGCGACTATTCCGGTTATGCAGGGACGAACGCGACTGGCTACTACAGTATTGTGAACGGGCTTGGAACGGACAGCGACTACACTGTGACGGCGTATTACAGTGGCAACGACGGGTATGGTTCCAACCAGACATCCCCCATTAGTGTCACTGCCGGTCAGGAAACAATTGACGTTGACATGGAAGTGACTATCACTGTTATTCCTCCAATACCTTCGGGCACCATCACGGGAAGAGTAACAGATGTGAGCAATGGCAACCCGATTGTGGACGCAACGGTCACTGCCACGGGTTTAGGAGGCTACGGCTCTAATCAGACTGACAGTAACGGTAATTACATAATCTCCGGCGGCTTATATCTAACAGGCCTTTACAGTGTAACCGCAACTGCATCAGGCTATCAAGACCAAAATACCACGGCATTCGTAACGGTTAGCCAGACTACGTCGGGCGTGAATTTTCCGATGACAAAGATCCCCCCTGAACAGTATGGAACCATTGCGGGAACCGTTACTGGGGCTCCGAACGCGATTCCAGAGTTTCAGTATCCGATCGCCGTGACGCTTTCGCTTACACTCGTGGCTGCGGTAGCAGGTAAGCTGTTCCTGAGGACGAAACGCCTCAAAAACGTGCCCAACGCCGAGTAGCCTCTTTTCTTTTTTGCTTACGCCATCCACAACGGAGGTTTGGCCCTATTGACAGTGCGAGTCAACGTTACTGTTACTCGACTGTTGTTATAGGAGCACGTTTTTCCAGCGAAATCTCGATTCTCTTCAGTTGCTCGAACTGTTTGCTGATTTCCAGTTCCAAAGCATGTTTCTTCTGTAGGTTGTAGCCCAGTTCATTCTTTAGCAGGGCATGTTTTTCTTCGAGCAGCAATTGTGTGTTCATTTTCTCCACCTCGCTACATCAGCATAGCCCACTCCTTCTCGAGTTCTCGCAAGGGCCCAGAGCAGTAGGAGGAGAAAGGAGAGACGAAAAAAGCTTGACTTCTCTGGGTCTTTACGAGTCCTTTTTGAAGGAATAGGTGTTGCCGATTTGTTCTCAACCTCAAAACTCGTCATGGTCTGCGAGTTATATAGGCGTTTTTCAGAATTATATCCTATTCTGTTCCAAATCTATTCTTGCACTCGTGTTAGATCTGAGTGTACGTCTCAAGGGGAAATACGTGGCATGATTGACGCGCACTGTCAGATTCTGGTTGGCTGTTAGGACATAGCAATGGAGGCTTAAACCATTAATACTGCTTCGAATTATCACTCAGCGTACGAAAAGAGGAGGTGGGAGATTGGCTACTTTCATGGTGAAAACGTACGTGATAAAACCAGAAAAGCAGGCAGATTTTCCAGCATTCGTCAAGAAATTCTTTGCATGGAAAGAGAAGCGCCCGGAGTTGTTTGAAGAGGTAAAATCGTACAAGGTGTTTGCTCAAATGCTCGGCGGCAACTGGGGCGGATATGTTGAAATGTGGGAGTTTGAGAGCTTGGCGGACGTTGAAAAGTGTTCCAGCAGGGTGATGGACAAGGAATTTATGACGACAATTTATCCAGAGTTTGCGACTTTTGAAGTGCCCGGAACAGACTCGATAAACATATGGAACTCTGTCACATAAACCAAGCATGAAGCCTTGCCAGCTAACACTCAACCCTTTTTCTTTCACTAAGCCCTTAATAGTTAATAGAATCGGTTTTCAGAAAAGAAAGAGTCCCTCTGGTTAATCTAGGCGACACCCTATTCACTTGGGACCCAGCTGACAGAGTTCCCTATCAGAAAACATAATTTGCGGTCTTGCGTATTGAGTTTGGGGATTTTGATGAGGAAGCGGTTGCAGCCTCACATCATGTGTGGGGTGGGGGATGTCGCTAAGTACGTTTTGATTTCGGGAGATCCGAAGAGGGTTGAGAGAGTTGCGGGTTTTTTTGATGAGAGTGTGAAGGTTGGGGATTACCGGGGGTTTGTGACGTACACGGGCAGCGTTGATGGCATAGGAGTTTCTGCTTGTTCAACCGGAATCGGGTGTCCTTCGGCGGCGATTGTTGTGGAGGAGTTGGCGAGGATTGGGGCTGAGACGTTTATCCGGGTTGGAACGACGGGCAGCTTGCAACCCGATGTAGAGGTTGGCGACATCGTTATCGCGTCTGCTGCTGTACGCGGCGACGGAACATCAAGAAACTACGTGCCCGTTGAGTATCCTGCCGTCGCAGATTTTAACGTAACCGCAGCACTGGTTCAAGCAGCACAAGAGTCGAAGCAGAAGGTTCATTTCGGTCCTGTCTTGACCTCAGACGCCTTCTACGGCGACCTAGACAACCTGAAACGCTGGAGCAGGTTTAACGTTTTATCTGTTGAGATGGAGTGCTCCGTTATATTCACGCTTGCAAAGCTTAAGAGGTTGAGGGCTGGAGCCATCTTGGCGGTTGATAGCAAACCATTAATGGGTGTGGGGAAGGGCGAATTTGAGCCTGGCGAAAAGACCGGAGAGATGGATGAACGCGCTCAAGATGCAATCAAGGGAGAGATACGCATCGCCATCAAGGCAGTGGAAGCCTTGGAGAACCAGTCTAAAAAAGGAAGTCGAACAAAAGCGAATGCAAGAACGAGGCAATAACAAACGTGATAGCAGGGGTTTCTATGGACTGTTTGCTTGAAGTCTTACACATCGCCGGATTCTTTGATCTTTTTGTCTTCGTATGGTGCTGCGACTCTTCTGTAGAATTCGAGTTTGACGCATTCTAGGACGCCTACGGCTTTGTTGATGTGGAAGTATCGAAGGGGATAGATTTCCTTGAGTATTTTCGTCACAACATAGTTTAGCTCTCCATCCACCTCCTCCATGGGCAGAGACTTCAGGGTACCTATGAGTTCATCAAGAACCTTCTCGTACTTCACTCTGTTCTCAGGCTTAATGTAAGGCAACAACCAAACCTTCCAGCTTCTAGATACAAGCAGGAGCTTTATTAAACGTAGTCAAATCTAAACACAACCTAATCAGAATGTTATCTTATGTTATATCCTGCATGTGAAAGCGTTATTCCGTCGTGCTTTTTCCATGACACTATGCTTATGTTTATGTTGAACGCTATTTCGAAATGGTAAAATGTTCATTACAAATGTTTATCAAAGCAATCTAAAAATCATCGTGTTCACGCAGGCGAATTTCGCGCAACTGTTTGAGTCAGCACAGAAAGGAGATATCGGGAGCAGTCGGTCGTGTGATGACTGATTTCCGCTCTTGATTCTGCCTTCATAGACTTATTCTTCTAGGAAAATGTGAAATGGCAGACATGGCGAAAATGGAAGATTGGTTAGGAGCGATTCCTGGCCCTCAAACCCGAAAAAACTATAGAAATGGAATTAGGAGATTTGAAGTGTTCTATCGATCGATCAGACGACTGGGTCTTAAGGAGTATATTATCTATCGCTGGAAGGAACGTGCGCTCTCATTACACGCGTGCTGGTTTGAGACGCCTTCTTTTTGTTGGGTTTAGCGACATGCTTTGAATCTTCACATTTTGCCTTTGATAATTCTGGCCAAATCCTTTCCTTAGCGCGCGCGAAGACGTTGCGAACAAAATCAGTCCATGTCCATTAAGTTGACAGTTTCCATTGACGCCAAGCTTTATCTCCAGAAGGGCTTACTAATGAGCTTCTAGGTGATGATGTGTCCGCAAACCCTTTGGACGTTTACAGTGAATTTGATCCAAAAGTTATCGAGTCTTACAACAGGCTGCAAGATCTTGTCTTCTCTGAAGGGGTCCTGCCCCAGAAGTTCAAGGTGTTGATAGCCATGGCCATCGACGTAGAGTACGGCGCATTACAAGGTGCCACGGCCTTGAGTCGAAGAGCCCTTAAACTCGGAGCCACAAAAGACGAAATCATCGAGACCCTAAGAGTATCATACTACGTCGGAGGCAACCGCGCCCTCTTCACCTCCGCACAAGTCCTGCAAAATCTCTTCAAACAAGACCAGAAGCTCTAGCATGCCCTCAACTTCTCTGGGAACTCATCCTCTGGATCTGAAAAGCAAGACCGCTGGGGAAACAGAACCTTGAACGGAACGGATGAGCTTCCAGAATTCCCGAAGTCTCGAACCCTAGCATTTGAAGACAAAGCCCTTCTTGACACACTCTTCAAAGTGATGCAGCCACAAATGTCTGAGCTCACCTTCACAAACCTCTTCGTGTGGAACGAGGCCGGACCAGTCCAGCTCTCACGCCTAGACAAAACAGTCCTACTGCAACGCAAGAGAATACGCGACGGCAAAAACGTGCTTCTGCCACCCCTAACAAAAGAACCAATCTCCGCAGTGCTAGAAAGCATGAAAAAGGCGGCAGCCGAGAATCACCCCAAGATGCTCTTCTACAGCATGGAATCAGAACAGGCAAAGCAGCTTAGCCAAAGATTTCGCGTTGAGCCAGACAGGGACGACTGGGACTACGTCTACCTAACCAGCGACCTCGCCGATCTTCCAGGCGACAAGTACCATTCAAAACGCAACTTCATAACCCGCTGCGTTTCCACCTACAAGTGCGAGTACGCGAAGCTCGACGACCAAGTCGTGAACGACTGCCTCCAACTTCAAACAGAATGGTGCAACCTCCGCAAATGCGACACCGTCCCAGGCCTTGAAGCAGAAAACAAGGCAATCAAAACAATCTTCGACAACTACGAACTCCTAGCAGTGTCCGGCGGCGCCGCCTACGTCGACGGCAAACTCGAAGCCTTCACAATTGCAGAACCACTCAACAACGACACAGCAGTCATACACTTCGAGAAAGCCAACCCCGAAATCACAGGCCTATACCAACTCATCAACCAATGGTTCTGCCAAAACGCCCTCAGAAGCTTCAAGTTCGTCAACCGCGAACAAGACCTCGGAATACCAGGCCTAAGAAAAGCAAAGCTCAGCTACCACCCCCACCACATGGTGGAAAAATACCTCGCATCCATAACCTAGTAGCGCGCGGAGGTTCCCCTTTTTCTTCTGATCAAGAACACGACAAACGCCACCAGGATCACCGCTACGACACCTATGATTATGTAGTGTGATACACCAGCGACCTCTCGCCAGTTAGTACCTACATACACGCCGATGTAAGTTAGAAACGCGTTCCAGACTAGACATCCAGCCAGTGTGAATGCGATAAACCTTGTCAGCGACATTTTTACCGCCCCCGCTGGAAAAGACACCAGCGTCCTGAACCCCGGGATCATGCGGCCCAGAAACACAACGAGGGAGCCGTACTTGCTGAACCACCTCTCGGCCGTTTCCAAACGCGCTTTATTAAGAAGGAGTTTGCCCAGAGCTTTCCGTCGGGTGAGCAGGTTAATTCCCTTCATTCCAACGTAGTAGTCAACCAGCGACCCCGTTATTCCTGCAAGAGTTGAAACCAAAATGGTTAGCCACAAGTTAAGCTGGCCTAGAGAAACGAGGTAGCCGGAGAACGGGAGTACAACCTCGCTTGGAACGGGCAGAGAGCTTGCCTCAAGCAACATCAACAAGAAGATTCCAGCATAGCCCCAAGACGAGACGGCTGCAGTAACGTCTCGCGTAAGCATGATGACAGCGTTCAACAGTATATCAAGAGGTGTGCCTTTGAACGTGCCTCCCTCGATCAAAGTGTCTTCCAAGGTCTCCAACAAGATGATTAGAATTACAATGGCGACGAGGGCTAAAACCAGCAGTTGCGGCGCTTTCCCTTTCAACCTTTCAAGACTTCGTCGAGACGACAACAGACATCCCTTTGTCTAAACTAGAGACCACAATTTTAGCTTATCACAATCTGCCCCGCAAAAAACGAGTTTGCAACGCACACGTAACGCTGCTTTGCAGCAAAAGACCATCAAAAACCGCACGATCCAGTTCAGCGCGCTACGTACGCTCTGAGAGTTTTCCGCTAAACTCTTTCAGACTGCGAACCACAAACTCCCCCGAGTGTCCACCTGTTCTATCGAGGTAGAAGGCCGTCATGCCCAGTTTGCTAGGCACGTCAAAATCAAAACACTCATCATCACCCACGTGAACCACTTCGTCAGGAGAGACATTGCAAACGTTGCACACTTTCATGTAAGGGCTAACCGTGTTCTTGACGAGTCCAAAATCAGAAGTTGAAGAAAAAACACGTTCAAAATACTGCGTGATCTTCGTCTTTTCAAGCTCCAAATCGACGAACTCCCTATGGGCATTCGTCACCATGATCAGCCTAAATCCTCTATCCCCAAGCTCCTCCAGAACCTCAATTACATCCGGAAAAATCCTGATTCTATGTTGATAAGAATTCAAAACCTCTTTGGGAGAAACGTTCAAGTCTAGCATGGCTATCCAATAATTTATGTCATACCATTCGAGCCTCTGCCTGCCGACCTTGTTATATTCGTTCATCACACTGTTTTTTGCATCTTCAAACGCAAGACCATTCTTGAGGGCGTACAAACGAGGTATTCCCTCCAGCCACACCGAGTCTGCAAATGAGATGTCGGTGATAGTCCCGTCCATATCAAAAGACACAACTCTCGCACTTCGCATTCTTTCCTCACAGTCCCATTGCATAGAACTGGATTCTGACTATTTGACTGTTTGGCGTTTGTGCAGCAAACAAGAAAAATGAGGCTGCACGAATAAGACTTACGCGCGCTTTTAATGAGGAAAAAGCGTTTATTTGGTGACCATCTCACTAATATTGTGGTGAGTCTGGTGAAAAAAAGCGCTGAAGAACAGATAAAAGCCCTGCTTGCCAGACAGTCGTTTCCCCCTCTCGAAGTCATCATACCGATTCTTGAAAAGGCTGGACGAGGAGAGCAAGAACTAACAAACCAAATGTATGACATGGAATCCTCGATAACCAACGGAGTAAGAAAAATCCTTAACCTTAAAGACAGAGACATGAAGACAGCAGCGAAAATATTCGAACTTATATGCGACTATTCTGGACAGAAAATCGAACCCATCGAATTATCACACACCCGATTCTCCTTGAGCATATCGGACTGCCCCATGCTGCACGTAGGAAAAGACGTAAACATAAACGTCAAAAGCAAATTCTGCGACCTCTGCTGCTCAACCGGAGCCAGGGCGATTTTTGGCACTGTACTCGGCCCGGAAGTCAACGCGCGCGCTACCTGCTCCTGGGACAAGAAACTGATAAGAGACGAGGGCAAGTGCACAGTGACTTATGAGTTAGGGAAGAACAAATGAGCTATCCCAGAAGCACTCTGTTTCTCGTTTTCATCCTGCTAACAAGCGTCGGAATAGTCTTCACCCTAGCGTGGAGAAACGCCACATGGTCTGTAAAGTACGCCGATCTGACCACGATTCTCACCACGACCACCGCAACATTCGGAACCCTGCTAGGAATCATAACCGCCGGACTCATGTTCACCCACGGAAAATTCAGCGAACTCGCAAGCGAGCTGAGCGAAAAATCTCCCGACTACCTCATGAAAGTATTACCGTTAGAAAAGGCACAATCAGTCGGATCTCATCTCCTCTCTCTGCGCGAAACATTCTCGCAACTGAAAACAGACACAACAGTTGCCCAAGAAAAAAGCCTGTACGAAAGGATCGTTGAGAAAGCATCTTCAATCTTCATCAACTTTGCAGTGCTGCTAAACCTGAAACTGCGACGACAAGGACTGCCAGACACAGGCTTTCTGGTCTCAGAGATGGACCCAACCATCTACGCAAGATACCGGAAAGAGAGAAAAAACCTCAAGAAAGAGTGGCAGATACTGGCAACCTTCAAGGAAATAGTAGACACGTGGGAAGGACGAGTTGCTTCCATCATCGAAAAATCGGAAACGACAACATCACTCCAATCAGACCTCAAAGGCGCCGTCTCAATTCTTGAGCTGAAAGAAAAGATTGACAAAAGCTCGAAAAACGTTCACGGTGAAGTCGCGAAAGTGCTGAACGAACTGCATGAGGAAATCAGCAAGATTCAGAAGCAACTTCATGAAGACAGGATACCCCACCTACTCTCCCAGATGCAGGACGCAAACGCTCTCCGCGGCAAATACTTCTACCTAGCACTTATATTCATTGCTGCCCCCCTTTTCGTCAACCTAATGGTCCTACCCCAACTCTCCGAATCAACCGCACCCTTCTTTGGACAGATCATCTCCGCAACAAGCCTGCTCAGCGTGTTCGGAGTCATCTTCCTGCTCGTCTACATTCACAAACTACTCAGCGTATGACAGGTTGGCGCATGCAGCATCTACAGAAACAAGTTGAAGCCATAGTGTGCATAAAGGCAAAAAACATCAAAAACATGGCACCTTTTAAATACGTTGTTTCGTCATTCCAACGGACGTGAAGAAAACTTGAAAAGAATCCTTTTCGTCTGCGTTGAGAACGCTGGAAGAAGCCAGATGGCAGAAGCCTTCGCAAGGTTGTATGGTGATGGCAAGATTGAGGCTTCAAGCGCGGGGACGATGCCAGCAAACGAGGTTAACCCCATGGTCGTTCATGTCATGCGAGAAAAGCGAATAGACCTGTCAGGCAACAAGCCGAAACTGACTAATGGACAGATTGTTCGGGAAGCAGACACGATAATCGTTATGGGATGCAACGCCCAAGGATTCTGCCCCGCTCCACTGCTGAACAGAGTGGTAGACTGGGGAATCTATGATCCAAAAGGAAAGTCCATCGAGAGGGTGAGGGAGATAAGGGACGAAATAGAGAAGAGAGTCAAGAGACTCATCAACGAAGCCGACTAGCCCAAACCGCGAACAATCTGCAGGATGAAAAGGCTTCCTCAAGGGCGGGAGCGAAGCGGTGGAGGCGCGGTGCCGGGGGCTTTCTTCGCCTAATCGTATTTTTCTGAAAAATCCGAAAAATATAAATAATCGGAGAAACACAGCATTGGGCAGTGAGAGTAATGAACGGTCGTGGTGAAGGTTTCAGGGTAGACGCCGTCGTTGCAATAGATTCGAAAGGACAGATAGTCCTCCCCAAGGACATAAGGGAGAAAGCAAAATTGAAGCCCGGCGACAAGCTCGCCATCGTGGCCTGTGAAAAAGAAGGCGAAGTGTGCTGTCTTCTAATGCTCAAAGCAGAAAGACTGGGAGAAGCAGTGAGCAAAGTGCTCAGCCCCGCACTCAAACAGGTCATCAAGTAGTTGACAAGAATATTGAGGAGGTCTGCTATGGAAAACCGAATCAAATTGCTGATAGCGGTCGGATCTGCGATAACGGCGAATTGCCACCCCTGTCTTGAACACCTCATGAGAGAGGCGAAAGATAGTGGAGCAGAGGGAAAAGAAATCATGGAGGCAATTGCGATAGCGAAGATTGTTAGAAAAGGTGCAATGGCACACATGGACGAGTTTGCGTCAGGTCTAATCGGAGAGGCGAAACCTGTTGCGGAAGATTCAGAGAATGGATGTGGTTGCAGTTGAAACATCGGTCGCTGAGGATTTCACTCAAGATGGTTCCAAACATAGGATATGGAAGCGCGCGCAAGTCATCAAATCGGAGGTGAACAGTGTGAAAGAAGAAAAAGTGAAGAAGATAGTTCGAGAAGGCTACGCAAAGATCGCCAAGAACGAAAAATCCTGTTGCGGTGCCCCAACCTCCTGTGGTTCTAATACCCCCGATGTGAGCGAGGAGATCAGCAGGAGAATAGGCTACAGCGAAGAAGAAATAACATCAGTTCCAGAAGGCGCAAACCTGGGTCTCGGATGCGGCAACCCCGTCGCCTTGGCTTCCTTGAAAAAGGGACAAACAGTCCTGGACCTCGGCTCCGGCGGAGGATTCGACTGCTTTCTAGCGGCAAACAGAGTCGGCAAAAGCGGCAAGATCATCGGCGTGGACATGACACCCGAAATGATTGACAGGGCAAGGGAAAACGCCAGAAAAAGCAAATACAAAAACGTTGAGTTCAGACTCGGAGAAATCGAAAACCTACCCGCGGCGAACAGCACCGTTGACGTCGTAATATCAAACTGCGTAATCAACCTCTCACCGAACAAGAAACGCGTGTTCGAAGAAGCCTTCAGAGTCCTAAAACCGAACGGCAAACTAATGGTTTCAGACATTGTCCTGCTGAAAAAGCTCCCAGAAATCATAAAAAAGAACGTACAAGCATACATCGGATGCCTCTCAGGCGCCGAAATGAAGAGCAAATACCTACAAATGATAAAAGACGCCGGCTTTCAACAAGTCAAAATCATCGAAGAAAACTACTTCCCAGTCGAAAACATGGCCAACGACCCAACGGCACAAGCAATAGTCAAGACCGCAGAAATACCCGTCGAAAAAATTAAGAAAATCGCCAACACCGTCGCAAGCGTGAAGATATCCGGCGTCAAGCCCAGGAGCTAGCAAGCGCTAAGCATGAACCGTTGCTGCGCACAAGAAAACACGCCGAGACGCCAAGCCGATCAACTACATTTCAGTCGAGTCCGCAGACGAGTACATCAAGAAAATCAAAGCTCTAGGAGGCAAAATCATCTTGCCCAAGCAAGAGGTCCCAAGCGTAGGTGGACAGCAATAGTCTCCGACCCTGAAGGCAACCAGTTCGGCATACTGCAGCCAATGCATCCCTAACCTAAAACACCTCTCTGAGTATCCCTCTTCCTTCATTTTTTGCACCATCATCCTCCATCACACATTCAAGACTCCACAACCGTCTTGCTCGAGGGCGCGCTAGCGTGGCACACTACGATAATGCATCAGCGTTTCGAACTGGGCGTGTTGATGCTAGAGGGTGGCAGGACAGCTCTCTTCTTGTCATTCTTTGACTTGGACTTCTTCCCAGAACTCATGAGTATCAACAGCATGAGGACTAAGCCTATCGCGACTACCACTACTATAACTACAGCCCAAATAGCGTATGCGTTGGCAGCTTGTGTTTGAACCGGCTGCACGTTCTGAACGGGTTGTTCTGTCGTTGTAACGTCCTCACTCGTCGGCCACCAAGCCTCCCACCATGGTCTCGGTGCCGGCTCGCCCCACGTTATGTTCAACGGTCCAACGTTATCTTTAATCTTGGTCAGGTTGTGTACGTTGTCAAACACCTTCGTAACGTGGAAGATTCTCGTTCCTGGTGTCGAATAGTTCAAATCATCCTTTCGCCATATCTCCGTGTCGCCTGACCAGTTCATGGCCGAATCACTGGTACCATCATTCACAAACAACATGCCGTTCCCGCCTTTGAACACTTTGTTTTCCAATTCGTAGATTCCTATGAACCACACTGACTCTGGTTGCCCCACGGGGGTTTGTGAGCGTGATACTCCTCCTGCGATTATCTCTATCTCGTCCCAGACAACGTCGATGCTGTTGCTCTCATAGACTGTTACGTTAGGATAACTGTAGTCAACGATTGAAGACGTGCTTATCCATGCTTCGTCAACGTGGTCACGGGTCAAACTGTCGTTGAAGAAGACATAGCCCGTGCTCGCGTTGAACGGAGTTTGATCAAGCTCATAATAGCTGCCGCCCCATGATATGTCGGCGGGGGAGCCAACGTTCACATAGTTGTTGTCCATCGAGAGAACAACATGTACACGATCCCACGCTATGGTCCGATTTGGCGCCGTCTGCCAGAACGATGTTATATTGCCAAACTGAACCTTTTCAACCTGGAACGTTACATTTGCAGGCAGTAAAGAGGTTACAGGGAACACGGCCCAGCCAGTAGCGTTCACTGGCTGATAGGTGTCGTTCCCAAAGATTTTCAAGGCGCCGTCTGTGGCGTCTAGACAGTTGATAGCCCACTCTGCGTGAAAGGCGACATACTGGGTTGTGTTGACGTTAACGCGGTTTGGCCATTCAGAAGAAGACCATGACATGTCGATTATTATGTCCCTCACCGTGAAGGTTACAATCACAGCCCACTGAGATATTGTACCGTTTGCATTCACAGAGAGTTTTGCAACATAAAGACCTGGATCTGAACAATAGTGGGTGTCAATAGTCACGACCACGGGAGTGGTTTGACCACCACGCACGGTGCCGTTCGTAGGATAAATGCTTAGCCAAGGTCCTCCTTTAATTATCACTATGTTCCACTTGAGCAGGTCATCCTTTGATTCAACAATGTTGGATACGTTGAAGCCACTTGTGTACGTATTATCTCCTGATAGAATGCCCAGATCGACGTCACACGGATCGTAGGGGATAACGTCAGTAGAGTTCACCAAGAGTTGAGCAAGTCTCTTCACGTACTTGGAGTCGTTACTAGGCCCACCTAGGTTTCCCGCCTTATCGACAGCGGTCACGTTGATGTTCAACGTAGTACCTCCCCACTGCCGGGGAATCACCGCCGTGTAAATGTCGTCGCCATCCTTCGTCATTTCAGCCGTCCACCAAGTGAAGTTCACCTGGTAAGACACGTAAACCTTGTCTACACCACTCGCGTCCGATGGTTCTGTCACCTTTGTTGTTACAGTATGCGTTTGATTCTCATCATCTCCCGTTATTGTGAAAGGCGGAATATTGGGGAAATCAGGTGGCGTCTTGTCATCCACGAGGTAGGGAAATGGAATCGGGTAATTGGTTGAGTTCAGGCTTAAGTTGCTGGTTGAGCCCCGCCAGTCGACGCCGGAGGCAACCGCACTGACGTTGTATCTGACCGTTGTATTATAGGGCTGGTGCGGTATTGTACCAGTCAAAATGTTACCAGACACTGTCATTGAGATGCTCCGGTGAGTGGTCACACCCGCGTAGGTATAGTCCACGTAAAGGGTTGCTTTGGAAATATTGAGGAACCTGGTTGTGTTTGCCGTCACGATAACGTTATCTGTGTATTGGACGCTTTTGTCGAACACCCCAAGGGCGCAATTAGCGCGGTTGAGTTTCGGGACTTGGGTCACATTTTGTATCAGGAACAGCGGGTAATGGTCAACGCTGTTGACGTTCATATTGTAGGGTTGATCACAGATGCCATCTGGCGAAGGCCAACAACAGTTGGTCCCCTCATCCTGATACTTGCCCGAATACACGTCGGTACAGTTACTGAAGTCACTCCAATAGTTTCCTCCTCCCGCAATGGTATTCGACGTGTACGTGTATGGGTAACCATCATCCCACGCGTTTGATGTCCCGTAATCGAGTGCCTGCTGATTGTTGGCAACAAATCGATTCGCGTAAATCAGATTGTTGGCAGTTTCTTCTCCGCACTGGAGACCCACCATGTTTCCCATTATCGTGTTGTTCATCACCAAGTTGTCTTCGCCCGAATCCAGGCTGATGCCAACCTGGTTTGACTGAATTACGTTGTCAGTTATGTCCGAGTTCGAACCACGAACTAGTATTCCGTCGCCAAGACCGTTGATTATTATGTTATGAGTGATGACGTTGCCCGAGCTATCCCACAGAATGACTTGTGCGCCGTTTTCATTCGAGCAATTCATCGTGAAGCCGCACACGACGACATCTGAACAGCCAACCAACGCTATCCTGTAGGGATACGTCTCTACAAACCTTCCATTGACAATCGTCGTGCTAGCATCTTGCCCGACAAGCCATATGCCGCTTTTTTCCGGTGTTATGCGGACGCTTTCGAAGTAGATTCTCTGAGACGTAACGTACACGAGGTCTCCTGGACTGGCCGCGTCTACTCCTGCCTGGATCGTCGGAAAATCAACCGGAATAATGATGCCTTGTCTTCCTTCTAAGTCGTCAATGAACCCTATTGGCAACAGTGAACCCTGGGCATCGGTGGGAGAGAACTCGGTGACTGCTATTCTATGAATCTGGTTGCAAGATCCATTGAACTCTGCGTCTGTCCATTCTAGGTGATCATCGATGTGGATGTTGTAGACGTTGGCAGGTATGTTCATAATGAATTTGATTCTGTACCATCGGTTAGCAACGTAATTAGACCTCAGGGTAACGAGCCCTTTGTTTCCGTCATAGTACCATATTGCCCCGTCCTTGAAGACGATGTTCGAACCGTTGAAGCCTCCATCATCAACACTCACTTCAAGACCCGTGTGGACGCCCGTAGTGTATGGGAGGCTAACAGAGAAACTGAACATAATCGTGCCATTCTGCTGGGCAAAGGTGCGCGAAGCAACCACAGAGTCTGTGGTTGAGTTGTCAACGAACCTCGCATAATTGCCCATATCACCATCAATGGTGCTACTGTTGACGATGAAACTTCCTGCGTCAGGTGGAAACACTGTCCAATTGTCAGCAGCTTTGCCCGCCGTTTCGTTCTCAAAATTCTGTAGATAGAATATTCTGGGCAGTCGCTGTTCGATCGCGCGCGCTAATCCGATAGCACTATCATCCATGCTCACTGACGTCCACGCCGCGTTGGATGCCAGCATCATAACGACTATCAAAACTAGACTAACAACTATGCGTTGGAGGGGCTTGCTTCTCAATACTATCCTCTGGTCCTCAACTCTGCATCGTCTAGATAGTTAAGCCCGCGCGCGCTAGTTAACCTTTATGAAACCTTTTTCTAGAACAAAAGTTCTTACACTCCAGTGTTCATGGGCGCGAAACGTCAGACTCGCGTACGTTATGTCGCCCGAAAGGCAATAACATCAATGCTGATTAGAGCGCGATCCATCGTTCGTGCCTAAGAAACAGAGCGCGCTGTCCATTTCAGTATCCGAGAGTTTTGTCTACGACGTTCATCAGAGGTTGTTTGTGGATGAATCGGTCTAGGTTTTTGCAGAATATGTTTGTCAAACGTTCCATGTAGTACGGCGTTAGCCCGGCGACGTGGGGAGTGATTATCACATTCTTGAAGCCCCAGAGTTCACTGTACCCGTGCAACGGCTCGTTCTCAAACGTGTCCAAGCCCGCCCCAGCGATCCATCCCTGCTTGAGCGCTTCGATGAGCTTGTTTTCCTGCACGATTTGTCCCCTGCTCACGTTGATGAGGTAGCTGGTTCGTTTCATGCTCCTCAACTGTGCTTCCCCAATCATTCCCCGGGTCTCCTTGGTCAATGGCAGTGAGAGGACAACGAAGTCCGATTTGGCGAGCAGCTCTTTCAGATCAGCCGGACGGATCAGCCTATCAACACTCGTTGATGCCCTACGAGAAGTATCCCGTTTTGTTGCGATCACTCTCATTCCAAGGCATCTCGCCTTCTGCGCTATTTCTGCTCCGATTCTGCCCAGCCCCACTATCCCTACGGTCTTGCCTGACAACTCCTCAACCTGTTCCGTGGATATCCATGATTCGTACCTTTCCCATTTTCTCTCCACTTGATTCCTGATGAAGAGGTGCAGCTTTCGACAGAGGCAGAGCATCACTCCCACGACGTGCTCCGAAACCGGCGTAGGATGGACACCCCCAGCGTTCGTCACTGTCACCCGACTCTTCACCACTTCCGGAAAAAGAAACCTATCGACGCCAGCACCCCACGCCTGGATCCACTTCAGTTTCCTCGAGGCAAGGAACAGTTCTTTCGAGAAGAAGCCAGCAAACAGTATGTCTGCATCTTCGACGAGATGCAAAGCCTCTTCCTTGTCTTCACTCTGCACGACCTCAATGCTCGGCGAAACACCTCTAATCTTCTCTACATAAACGCTCGGCAAATCAAAAGAAATCAAAACCTTCATCTCGTTCATCCCTGGTACTCCGCACCAGAGTCAACCAGTCACCGCACACTCAGTCAGACATGGACTGCACGACACTATTTAAACGTTGCAAATCCGTGCGCTACTGCCCCGAGGTCACGGTGTCCATGTGCAGGCGTGTGCAAGATAACTAAGGATAAAACCTTATTACCATGATTTCATGAACTTGTGATTTCATCTAAACCGACGGAGGAGCTTCAATTTGGAAGAGGCTAAGAGCAAACCAAACGAGCTCGTCAAGTTTTTGGAGGGAACTTGGACAACAAGAGACGTCACAGTCGCTCCTAACCAAGAAGTCAAAATTGAAGAATACAGAGAGATAATGAAGATAAAGGATCCTGAAACACTCACTATCACAGCCCTAGGAATAAACAAAGGAAAAGACGTTACAAGGGACATGATCATTAAGGTGAAGGGTGACGAAGTGATTTTGTCTCAAGGAGACTTTTCTGCTAGAGGCACAAAGAAAGAAAACTCTGCTTCACTCAGAGGAGCCTTTCAGAACCGCGTATACGATTTCCGCCTCTATTTCCTGAAAGGCAAATACATCTGCCAAAAAGACGTCTGGGAAAACGACAAAATCGTGGAAATCCAAATGTCCTATCTCCTGCGCTCAAGCAAATAAGAGAAGCAGAAACACACGAGTGAATTGTGCAGGCAATTGCTTGAGGGCAAAAAGAAAGGGAACATGAGATAATGAGATGGCACGCGCGTCCACTTAAAATAGGCACATGGAAGGGATCCTCGGATAGACAATGTCAACGCCACAACAATGTGAGAACACACGCATCATCCGCTAGCCTAGGTAGTTGACTGTGAAGGACGAGCCTGTGGAAACAAGGGCTGAAACACTCACCAGTTCCGTGTTTTGACGATCATACATCGCGACTTGGATAGAAGGAAAGCTGCTGACGGTTCCAACTTTGCCGCTTATGGTCGTTGCGCAACCTACAAAAGTTATTTCGCCAAAGTCAGCTAGAGTCCTGACACGATTGTTTACCGTCGGTCGCTCCACAATCCAATCAGCAGAAAGCATTGAGGAAACGTAAGTGACACTCTTCTGGAACGATTGCACCTTCGTGACATCGTGAATTTCTATCGACCACATGTTCGTGGTCAGGTCTAAGAGCGATATTGAAGCCGTGATATTGTCTCCTGGCGACACACTCAGCGAATCAATCGGCACTGCACTGTTAGGCAACAACTCATACCAAGCCGAGTATATTCCTCGCCCGTTCGTTGAATCCTGTTCGGTTCCTGCCTGAATCAACGTATCGTCGAATTGTCCACCCACGCCGATCCACGCTGCGCAGAAGGAACCTCCTGTTGAAACGCTGACTGTGGGAACTGTCCAGGACGCGTTGATCCTTGTGACTAAAGGTTGCGGACTATTCAAGTCTGAGGCGACACAGTAGCCCGCCCAGTCGAAGCTTGTCAAGCGTCGATTCCCAGACCACGTGAGAAGCGGAAAGAAGAAAATCAGGGCAAGAACCAGCAAAGAATCCAGCAAAACAATCAGCAGGACCGTGTAGGTTCTTCGCCTCTTCATAGGGGGCTGCTCTGGGAGTGCATACAGCATGTTCATTCACGTCTCTCGACCTACTGTTTTGACATTTGCGGCATTGAAGCAGTAGTGACTATTATGCGACAGTGATAATAATATACTTAATCCTAGGAGAGTAAGCAGCCTGCGTTGGTGTGAACATTTCATGTTCTAGGGAACATAGCGTCTAATCACGTGTTTAGGCAGGCGCTCGCCGACTTTTTTCCTGCCTTCGGTAGACTGCTATGACGGCCTCGGGAAAACTCTGCCCATGTCTCATGTAGGCATTGATTTCTTCATCAAGAATCTGAAGCCCTTCCGATGCTCCCCAATGACTCGCGTATCTAGTCACGAGATCGTCATACATCGCCTCAAAGTCAACCCCATCACGCTCAGCAGTCTCAGCCTTCCTTTTCTCCTGCTCAGCCTTCAACTCGTCAATCGTCTTCTCTTCAATTGCTCCCGACTTGCCTGAGAAACCGTAGAATATCGAAACGAGCCCAAATACTAAGAGTATCGCTCCGGGCACAGGCACGGCAATTGTAAAGAGCATGCCCATGAGCAGCATGAGAGCTCCAGCGTAGATGTACCCTTGAGCCTTCTTGTCGTACATGGCTTTGAGACAGTCTGGACACAAATACAAGGTAGCACTCGTATCGCGCGTTTCAAGGCGATAGGCATGAAGACAGCTCCCGCAGAAGCTTTGCCCACAGTTATTGCATATTCCGACAGCAACTTTCTCAGGATGGTTGAGACATCTGGAAAGTTCGGCTCCGATGGTTGCGGGAACCTGAAACATTCCTCCACAATACTTGCATTTCACCTGGACAACGTCGGCTGCGATAACGTCTCTGTAAGGAGCACCGCAAAAAGGACACTTGATAGGTTCAGCTTCGCTTTTATGGTTCATCTTGTTTCAATAATGTCTCGGCAAAATTAGACTTTTCTGAACTCAAAACCCACACGTACGCTAATGAACGTATGCTCAAACAGACGCATCAAGATCGAATCATCGTCAACATCATTTTGAACTTCTTCACTGCCCTCAGAGCATGTGGCTTCTTGGCTGGAATGACGACCATTTCGCCCATTTTCACACGCATTGCCCTACCTGAGATAACAATCTCTGCTTCTCCATCAAGAAGGTAGACCAAGGCATCATACGGCGCCGCATGTTCACTCAGTCCCTGTCCCTCATCAAAAGCGAAAAAGGTCACGGTTCCAGTTTTTCTATCAATTATCGTTCGACTTACCACAGAACCTTCTTGATAGCCTGCCAAATCAACCAACATTGCAACCTGTGCCTTTGCAACACCCGTTTGCTCCGTGTTTTGCTCCACCCTTATCCCCGCACTGGATTATTCAGCTCAGCCTCTTATTGTTATTTCCCTTCTACCTCACGGTATTCGAGACGATAGCCGCACTTGCCCAAGGAATTTGCTGGCTTTTTTGCCAAACCTAAAATATGTACAGAAACAATGGTGCCTCCATGAGGATTCAACTAATAGGCCTAGGTCACGTGGGACAAAACCTAATCCAGCTCATTGACGAAAAGAAGAAACTGCTAAAATTACAGGGATTCGACCCGCTGATAGTTTCTATTTCTGATTCAAAAGGAACTGCCGTCGACAAAAGAGGTCTCATCCCATCCGAAGTTCTCAAGTATAAAATGCTCGGCTGGAAAGACTTTGGAAAATACGTGGAAGGCTACAGCGCGTTAGATGCTATAAGAGAAATTGGAAGCGACACGATAGTAGAGTTGACACCGTCCACGCCGAGTGGCGAGCCTGGGCTTTCAAACATAAGGGCCGCGTTGGCCGCGAAGAAGAATGTTGTCACGTCAAACAAAGGCCCGCTAGTTGTTGCTTACAAGGAGCTCATGAGGATAGCTGAGGAAAACGGCGTCAAGCTGTCTTACGAAGCAACGGTCGGAGCGCACGTTCCAGTGTTTTGTCTAATAGAGTCGTGTTTCAAGGCCGATGAGCTTCAAAGCGTCAGGGGAATACTCAACGCTACGACAAACTTCGTCATCGGAGAGATGGAGAAAGGCAAAGGCTTCCAAGAAGCCATCGACGAAGCAGTGAAGGCAGGATGGGCTGAGACGAACTATTCTGACGATGTCGACGGAATAGACGCGGCAAGAAAACTGGTGATTATGGCGAACGCGCTTTTCGGAGAGGATGCAAGGCTCAAGGAAGTGAAGATTGAAGGAATCAGACGCGTCGAAACAATGGTGAAAGAAGCACGCAAAGAGAACAAAAAAGTCAAACTCATCTGCGAGATCACAAGAAACAAAGACAAACTTGAGATGAACGTTTCTCCAAAAACGATCCCCCTAGATGACGCATTGGCCACAGTGAACCAAGGAAACATGGCCATAAAATACACTTTCAAAACCTCGAAAGAAATCTTCGTCTCAGCACAGTTCCTAGGCCCAAAACAGACAGCCTACGCAGTGCTGAACGACATAGTAAGAACAAACATAAAACCTAGCTGTTAAGACCTTGTCTTGTTACCGCGAAGCATCCCATTCAGCCAACCCTCCACGGCGACTCGACTATCCGCTGCTCTTACATTGTGACATATGCCAAGAAAGTTATAATTCGGTTCCTCTTCTTCTCGTAATCACTAAAAATCCGAACTTTTGCCATTTCAGTTTCTTCCACGAATTTACCAAGAACAACGCCAGCAATCACGCCAGAGAAAGCGAAGAGCTTTCCTAGCTCTCCAGCAGAAAAGATTCAACTTTCTCTTTCGGGATGATGCCCTCAGCTCTTTTTCCAGTGCTAGTCACAAGAGTCGGATAGGTTCTTATCTTTTCAATCGTCTTTTGAAGCTCTCTTTGAATGATATTTTCCTTTGTAACGTCGATTATCTTATAAGCAAAACCAAGTCTTGCTGCCGCTTCCTCGAACATTTCAACAAAATCCTTTTGGTCTTCGGAGAGAACAAACTCATACCGCACATTCTTGAGCTCAGACGTTGAACGGTAATCGCTTACGTGATAACCGCCTGGTCTTATGCTAGGAATTGGGTTGCTTGGCGGTGTAGCCACGCTCTGCCATTCAACCGAGTCTGTCCCTTTTATGCGTTTTTCGCTTCTAACATATAATGTCACTTTGCGGCTGTTCACAAGTATCCCCTACTAAACCTCGAGTTTTCCACGCTTAAAAGGCTAATGCTTGCGCCTCGCCGACGGTCAAATCTGATTGCACTCCCTAATTCACCTATTTACGTCTTTCTAACATTCTCTTCTGAATGACTAAATAATTCACTTTTTCACTTAGATTATTGGTTGTCCTAGCGGTTCATATTTGGATCATACATCGAACCGGGGGTAGGCATCTGCGCACACGCATGCCGAAAACCACAGAACCATCGTCCACAGACTAAGCAAAGCTAGAAGCACAAGCTACCTTCCAAACGATTACCTCTACGCTTTTTTTATGTTCTTGCTGCGAACTGCAGACGTTCTGGCATGTTCACCCAGACTGTTTGTTGCTCGTCCGAAGTTTTCGGTTCTGTTGGAAGAGTTACCGTGATAGTGCAGCCTTTGCCCGCAACACTTTCCACTAAGATTTTGCCTGCATGCGCCTCCACTATGCGTTTGCAGATCGCCAGCCCGAAACCCATGCCTCTTGCCTTTGTTGTGAAAAGCGGTGACCAGAGCTTGGTCATTACCTCTTTCGACATGCCTGTGCCCGTGTCGGAAAAGGTGAATGCAACGTTTTCCCCTTCTTTCTTGCTTTTCACCGTTAGTTTTCCGCCTTCGGGCATGGCGTCGAACGCGTTTTTGATTATGTTCACGAACACTCTTCGGATCTTTTCTTTGTCAACCTTGACCCGTGGGTCTCCTCGGGTCCGGTTCAGCACGTGAATCTTCTGTGGAACCTCAATCAGTGACAACGTCTCTTTCAAAAGCGATTTCGGCTCTGTTTCTGACAGTTCCAGCCTTATCTCTCTTGAGTACTCGAGGAGGTCGTCGATTATCTTGTTCGAGTACCCGATAGCCTTTTCGACTGTCTCAAGCATCTCTCTTTCTCTTTTGTCCAACTTCTTGCCCAGTTTTGTCTTCAAATAGTACGCGGCCCCGGCTATGCCCGTTAACGGGTTTCGCAGGTCATGCCCAACCATTCCCGCCAGCTCACCTATGGCAGCGAGTCTCTGCGCCTTCAGCAGCTGGTTTTGAGCCTCAACCAGCTCTCTAGTCCTGTCCTTCACTTTCACCTCAAGCTGTTCCGCGTACCCTTGAACCTGGTTCTTCGCTTGGTTGAGCTGCTGAATAAGCCTAGCGTTTTCTATGGCCACCGCAGCCTGATACAAGAACAGTTCCAACGCTGCCAACGACTCTTTGGTTGGCCTTTTCCCGTCGGCCGGGTCGTCGATGCTTATTATGCCCACGCTTCGTCCGTCAGCCAGTCGAAGCGGAGCCAAAAGCAGATCGTTCGGGTCCCAATCCTGCATCTGCTCCTGTGACAAATGGCTCAGTACGATGCCGTGGCCGAACTTTTCCCTGACAAAGCTGTCGCTCCAAGGCAGATAGTAGAACTCGCCGATTTTGAAACGTTCAAACTGCGGCCCAAAACGTTCCTTCCACGCACTGCCAGGTTTCCGGTGTTTCCACAGGTAAAGCCTCTCCTCTTCCGTCAAGCCTGAACCCACAACGTCTTCGGGCTTCGCCATGTCAAAGTTTTCATCCGTCAGCGAAAGCACAACTCTTCCCCACCCCAAGCCTCTGATAGCATCCAGAATCGCCTGAAGACGCTGATGCAAATCAACCGAGTGAATCATCTCAGCAGAGCTCTTCATCAAGGACGCCTGCTGATCAATGCGCTTCTGAATATCATCCCGCCGCTTCAGATTGTTGATAGCCGTCGCGGCGTGCGAAGCCAGAATCTCAAGCAGCATCACATCCTCCTCGTCAAACCTGTTCAGCTCTTCACTCTCCACGTTCAGAACACCCAACACTTCGCCTTCAGCAATGACGGGAACCACGAGCTCCGAACGCGCCGGCGGCACCGCAGGATTACCCCTATGATAAGCCTTGTCCTTCGTGACGTCGGCCACGAGGACGGACTTGCGCATCTGCACCGCCCTCACCGTTATTCCACCCTTCGTCCCGTCCAGAGGCAACTCATAACCAAGACGTGTAGTGTACCCACGCTGAGAAACAAACCTGAGCCTGTCACCGTCCACCGTCACAAAAGAAGCATGCTCGAAACCCAGCGTACGCTCCATAGCATCCAACGTCAACTCATAAACCTCACCCAGCCTCTTGGCCGCACTCAACCTCCAACCGCAAGAATTCAAAGCGGAAAGCCTCTCCTCATAATGCCTCCGCTCAGCCCCAACCTCCCCACACGAGCCAACACCAGAAGAGACGCACTTCTTCCGCCGGCTCCCAGCCTTCGCCCGCGCGCAAGACTCACAAGGACCCTGATTCTCACCTACACGCATCCAACCGACCCCTACGCAAACATCCAACGCCACGATGACCGTACTAATTCCCCACATAACAATATTAATCGCTTATGAATCCCCGATCTGAATTCCCAAAAACGCCACAGCAACCGTTTGAGCCTCAATAAAATCACGGATTGAGTACTCAAACACAAGGACCCAAACCCCAACACCACCACTCCACCCCATTGAACAAGGAAACGCACACGCAAAGCGCATGCCAACGACAGAAGCTCAGCTCAACTTACAACAGAATTGCACGGGGTCGAAGCTACGAAAAAAGGGAGAAAATGAAGCTATGGCCCTTTCTTAGTTATCTCCTTTATGATGCCTGCGGCCACGGTTGTGCCCATGTCTCTGACGGCGAAGCGGCCCAGCTCCTCAAACTCCGAGAAGGTTTCGACGGCAATCGGGTGCAGAGGCTCCATCCGGACGACGGCAGCGTCTCCGGTCTTCAGGAAAGTCGGTTTTTCCTCAGTGACCTGTCCCGAGCGCGGATCAAGTTTTCGTATCAGCTCCGTGAACCGGCACGCGACCTGTCCGGTGTGGTAGTGCAGGACGGGCGTGTAGCCGGCTGCAACGGCTGTGGGGTGGTATATGACGATGATTTGTCCGATGAACTCTTTGGCAACCGTCGGCGGGTTGGTAACGTGTCCGGCGACGTCTCCTCGGTGGATGTCGGTTTTGGCTACGCCGCGTATGTTGAAGCCTATGTTGTCGCCCGGTTCGGCCTTGGCAATGCGTTCATGGTGCATCTCCAGTGATTTGACTTCGCCCTGTTTGTTGGGCGGCATGAAGACGACCACGTCGTTCTCTTTGATCACGCCGGTTTCCACTCTGCCGACGGGGACGGTGCCTACGCCTGTTATGCTGTACACGTCCTGGATCGGAACCCGTAGGGGTTTGCCTGTGGGTTTGGGAGGCACTTCGAACGTGTCTAAGGCTTCAATCAGGGCTGGGCCCTTGTACCATGGCATGTGTTCGCTGGGTTTGACGAGGTTGTCGCCGGTCCAGCCGCTTGTTGGTACGAACGGGATTTTTTCAAGTTTGAAGCCCACCATCTTTAGCATTCGGCTGACTTCGTTCTTGATTTCGTTGTAGCGTTCTTCGCTCCAGTTGACTGAGACATCGTCCATCTTGTTGACGGCTACGATGACTTGGCGGACGCCCAGTGTGAAAGCTAGGAACGCGTGTTCACGTGTTTGGCCGCCGGGGCCGATGCCAGCTTCGAACTCTCCTCTCCTGGCGCTGCAGAAGAGTATGGCGCCGTCGGCTTGGCTTGCCCCTGTGATCATGTTTTTGACGAAGTCTCTGTGTCCGGGTGCGTCTATGACGGTGAAGTAGAACTTCTTGGTCTCGAACTTTAGGAATCTAAGGTCGATGGTGACGCCTCTTTCGCGTTCTTCTTTGAGGTTGTCGAGGACCCATGCGAACTTGAAGCTTTCTTTTCCGGCTTTTTTGGCTTCTTCTTCGAAGGTTTTGATTGTTCTTTCGTCGACGGCTCCTGCGAGGTAGAGCAGGTGGCCTGTTGTTGTGGATTTGCCGTGGTCTACGTGTCCCATGATGACTAGGTTCAGGTGTGGTTTAGCTGCTTTGCTCACTTTCTCTTTTTCCTCCTGTTGTTCAAGTATTTCCTCTAAATTTTAGTGAATTCGTTTATTCAACTGTTTGAAGGGTTATTTTAAGTTTATGATGTTGGCTCTGTGCTTGTAACGCGCTTGCGACGCGCGTTTGCTCGGGGGCCTGTGGGAGTCTTTGGGTCCTTGCGGAGTTCGTGTTGGCGTGTGAGGCCTTGTGTTTGAGTTCTCAATCCGTGATTTTATTGAGGCTCAAACGGACGTGTGGTGTGGCGGGTGTGTTGTTGTTCTTGGGTTTGTTTTTTCAAGTGTGATGGGGTTGGGTAACGCTCTGAGGAGGGTGCTTGGGGTTTCTCAGGAGACGCCGATGTCTGTGGACTGGGTGGAGCCTGGGGCGCAGGCTGCCTCGCGAACGGGTTTAGGAACGGTCGTGTGTGCTGTGGTGTCTGTGTTCGTCTATCGTGAGGAGGTCTGATGATGTGAGCGTTGCAGTGAGAATCATGGTGCCTGTGGCGATGCATAGGAAGCCTTGGTTTTTGTAAGGCTGGGTTTCCGCGTGCGAGCTGTATATGGGTGCTTCAACGCTTAGCAGCAACGCCGGGTTGGGGTCGGATGTGTTAGTGAGCACCGAGATTACGATGTCCTTGGGTAAGGGTTGTTCGCTTTTTTCCAGTCCTATGGTTGCTGGTAATGATATGAAGCCTGAGAAGATGAGTCCATCGTTGGTTTCTGAGGGCAGAAACTGTCCTGCTGTGTAATTTTGTTCTTTGGGAACGTATCTGTCTTCCATGGGTGAGTATTCTGTGTATCTTAGGGTGATGTTGCAGATTCCTTGTAAAACGTTTTCGATGTGTTTGATTCTTACAGAAATGAGGGTGACCCGTTGGTGACCAGTTCTTCTGTGGGAGGGACGAGGGTGGTGATGCAGGTGTCGTAGATTACTCCGTTGATTGTTGTGGGAGTTCTGCGTGAAAAAGATTCGTATGGTAGACTGTAGGAAGTCCGTATTTCTGAGACAGATGCCAGGTACCATCCGCTTATCAGCAAAGTTATAGCTAAGATTGTGGTTGTTAACTGGAAGAGACTCAGGAGACGCCTGCGTCTGGTTGATGAGACGGTTCTTGACGTTGTTTTTGGAGCCTCTTCCACTCTTTCCATCAGTGCTATGGCACCTTCGCCCGTTGCGGATAGTCTGTATTTTCCGTCTTCAGTCCTAGAAATCAGGTCTCTCAGGGCTTCAAGATGATACGTCAGAACAGGACTATTAACGTTGAAAGAATTCTGCATGTCTGTAAAACTTCGGGAGCCCTCAGAAAGGACCCGCAGTATTTTTCGCCGAATCGGATGCTTCAAAGCCGCAAAAACGGTGGAGTATGTTTCCTTCTCAAACCCAGTCATAGTATTCCTCCAGTGAACAACGGTTAGAAACAGCGAGAAAAGGCTTTTCGTAAACAAAAACTGACTAAAGAGTCTTTGACGTCCGCGTTGTTTGAACTATCTTCGAAATGGACCTGGCCGAAAAATAGGTCATAGTGCTGTTTATTGGGCACAGCGAGAAAGTTTACGATGACTTCTCAAAAATGCTCCAGGCCTTCCACAAAAAACGATGGCATCAATTCTCGGTGCAAACATCAAGATTCACTAGTTCTTCTGTTCGTAGGCTTTCTAAGAGTGAGTTGCCATCAGAGTGGCAAGCCGCGCGTGCTGTGGTTTCAGGTTAGGAATAGAATGGCAACTCCGATGGTGGCAACGATAGCGCCCAGTATGCCGCGCCAGCTGGTTCTTTCTCTGTAGATTATCCATATCACCGGGATGATGAGAACGGGCATCAGGGACATCAGTGTCTGCGCGATGCCTGCTTGGGTGTCGGCTACAGCGACCATGGAGAGCGTCATGCCAACGAACGGGCCAACCAGTGCACCCGCAGCCGTGTACTTGATTCCCTCTTTGTCCTTCACAGCCCGGTGTAGTTCCGGCAGTTTTCCTGCGAAGAGAGCGCATGTCCACACGAAAACGCCTGCCAGCATCAACCGTATGAACGCTGCGGACAGCGGATTCATGGCCACGCTCACGCCAAGGTACATTCCCTTCTTGGTGAGAACAACGCCGAACCCTTGACCCATCGCTGATACCAAACCGAAGAGCACCCCCCCAAGTCTTCCGCTTCTTCGCTGCAAGCCTCTCTTCCGACTTCTCTTCCGGCGTCTCCTCCCTTTCGAGTATGACCACGATAATGCCTAACAATGTGACTGCTATCCCAAGTACCGCCACTGTCGACAACGGCTCTCCCAGCATGAAGTATGCGGTTAATGATGCGAATATTGGGGCTGAAGCCTGTATGAGGACTGAACGTCGCGGACCGATCGTAACGTACGCTGCAAACAACCCGAAGTCACCAATGCCGAGCCCAACGATGCCGCTCAAACCCATCCAGAACCATTGCCCGCTGCTTGCAAGAGGCAATAGAGTACCCAGCAAAACGACATGCGTACAAGCCAGAAGCCCAATAGCCATTATAGTACGATACGCATTGACGCTGAATGAACCAAACCTTCTGCCAGCCGACGTGAAAAGGATAGAGCTGAACGTCCAGAAGCATGAGGTGAGAATCGCAGCTGACTCTCCCACGAGATTCGAATCCAAATTCCTCACTGTTAGATTAGAGCAAAACTATCAGGATAACCTTAAACCTTTCCCGCCATACGTGCGGTTTATGTTTAGCGGGCACGGGTTTTGTCAAGTTCTGGGTTGATTCTTCTCCTTGCAAAACTGGTTGATGTCTATGATAGAGGGTGGAAGCTGTGCCTATAAAGAGAAAACCGAAGAAGACCTAGTGATTTATTAGGGCGCGCTCATATCCGAAGCGTCGATGGTATGATGAAAAAGGTGAATCAGATTGAAGTTTTATGAAGCCGTTGAAAAGAGAAGGACAGTGAGGGAGTTCCAGCCGAAATCTGTAGAAGAAGAAAAGCTTTTGAGGGCTCTCTCCGCGGGATTGAGGGCTCCTTCGCATAATCATCTGAGAGAATGGGAGTTCATTCTCTTGAGGGATTTTGAAGAAAGAAGAAAAGTAGTAGATATGGGCGTGAAGGCAAAAGATTACGGTGAGAAAGAGGTGGAAAAAGCAACGAAGCCAATGACTGACTGGGAAAAAGAAGTGTATCTCAGAGCGTTACCCGTGCAGAGAAGGATGTTAATGAGTTCGCCGGAACTGCTTATCGTTTGCTTCAGGATGAGGAAACGCCTCAAAGATTGCAAAACACTCTATGAGCTTAACAATTTTGCTTCTGTGTGGGCGTGTATAGAAAACATTCTGCTGGCTATGACGGCAGAAGGATTGTTCGGTGTCACCTTCATACCGCACGAAACGGAGCCACTCAAGAATATGCTCGGGATACCTGAAGACTATGAAGTGGCAACCCTAATTCCAATAGGATATCCGCAAGAATACCTTGTGAAACAGAAGCCAATTTCACTAAGAGAAAAGACACACTTCAATAAATGGTAGTCAATTGCACCAAATGATCACGGCATGGTTGAGCTTACGTTAAATGGGCGGGGCATCATGATAAATCAGAAAAGCAAGATTGTGATAGTTGGACTTGCGAAGAATGATGCATACCTTACTCAGCATCGCACTACTTTGACACGTCGGTCTTTCGCGAGTCTGAGTCTTGGAGAATAGAGTTGATTCGTAAAGCATTTGAAAACAGGGTTGGATAAGAATTATTGTGGGAGGCTATTCGAAGATCACATCGGCCAACCGAGTTTTTGCAGCTTTACTAGGCAACAGGCAAGTCGATTGGGTTGAACTAGGTTATGACAAATGGAATAATAGGATGCGGGTCTGGGAGTTTAGCACGCGCTAAAGCCCTTTTTTTGTTATGGAGCGTGGTCTGTGTCGAGGGTGATTAGTCTTTTGCTCTGTTTTGAGTTTGCAGCAAGTGCTTGGCTAGATATGAGAAAGTGAGATAGCGGTGGTGCACTCTGTCGGTGAGATCCAGTAGAAAACTGTCAAGCCTGCGCGCGTTGATGAAGGGCATCTGCGCTATCCATCTTTTGAAGTCAGCGTATTCCGAGTAGGTTCTGTGGAAAGAAACTATGATCCCGTCGTATCCCATTCCCGTTCCTCTCTCATCCAGAATTACCTCGAAAGCCGCGTTATCGAAACTTTCCACGAATTTTCTTCTCGCCTCGTCTAGCATTTCCGGGTTCCGAAACTCTTCCTTCACGTTGCCAAGCGTTATGGCTACCAGACTGTATCCAAGCTTCTGAAAGTCTGGTATGACAGTGTATTCTTTGAGAAAACCCTCCTTCTCCAATTTCGTGATCATCCTGCTGACGGTGGGCTGAGAGACTCCGATAGCTTTCGCGAGTTCCCTATCGCTTCTTCTGCAGTTCTTCATAAGCTCAGAAACCAGTTTCAACTCAGTCTCTTTCATTCCGCGCCTCCTCTACCTTTGGATGAAGCAAATAATGGAATTGTCAACTTAAAAAGTTAATGATGGTAGTATGTGCAGCGCACGAGAGGTCTATACCATTTTGAAGCCTTTGTGACAGCGAGAAAAAGTGTAAAGTCCATGCTGTTCGGAAACAGATATTAGCGTTGAGCCTTGAGATTATTGTTTGGATGCGCGGGCTATGCCGACGAATTTGCCTCCTGACGCGAAGAACAAGTGGGAAGAGGTTGAGGCGACGAAGGAGCCGCGTGAGAAGCTTCGCCTGCTGGAAGAGTTTCTGAGCTTGGTCCCGAGGCATCATGGCACGTCGAAATTGGTGGTTCAGACTAAGAAGCAGATTACGAACTTGCGGAAGGAGATTGAGGAGAAGAAGAGGAAGAGGGCGTCAACGGCTAGGAGTGGGCCGAAGTTTTTCATTGAGAAGGAGGGCGCGGCACAAGTAGCCCTCATAAGCCTGACGAAGGCGGGAAAGAGCAGTTTGCTTGCCGCCGTCACGAACGCTAAGGTTGAAGTGTCACCGATCCCGTACACGACGAGAGTGCCTGTGCCCGGGATAATGAATTACCAGGACATTCAGTTCCAGTTGATTGAGGCGCCGGCGTTGATGGAGGGCTCAGCGGACGGGAGAACATGGGGACTTCAAACCTTGGGGATAGCCCGGAACGCTGACGGTCTAATTATCATTGTCGATTTGTCGCAGAACCCTGTTGATGGGTTGTCTCTGGTTTTGGGGGAGATGGAGAAGGCGCGGATATTGGTGAGTCAGCCGCGTGCGCGGGTGGATATAGAGAGGAAGTACATGGGTGCGGGCCTGCGGATAGTCGTTTTCGGAAGACTGGTTGACTGCACGTTCAAGGATGTTGAAGAGCTGCTCAAGACCTACCATGTCACGGATGCGTTTGTGAGGATCTCGGGAGACGCCACGTTGGAGGAGGTTGAGGAGGCCGTGTTTGAGAACACGATTTACAAGCCTGCGGTGATAGTTGCGAACAAGGCTGACGTGAAGGGCGCTGAGAGGAACCTGAAACTGCTAAAAACCTATGTTCGCGGCAAGCTTCCAATCCTCGCGGTCTCGTGCTACCGCAGAATCGGATTAGAGAAGCTGGGTGAGACCCTGTTTAAGACGCTGAACCTGATGCGTGTCTACACGAAGGAACCGAAGGAGAGAGGCTTTTCGAGGAACCCGTTCATCCTAAGGAAGGATTCGTCGGTCTACGACTTGGCTAAGAGCATTCACAGCGACTTCAAAGAAAACTTTAACTATGCAAGAGTGTGGTCCAAACGTCTCGCGTTCAGTCCGCAAAAAGTCGGCGCAACATTCACACTGCAGGATGGAGACGGGGTTGAAATCCGCCTGAAATAGAAGCTTGTAAATGGTTAAGGAAAATGTCGCGCTTGCTATGTGCTTTAAAGCCTCGTTTGCTCATCTGCTTTTCGCATGAAATCCCTAATCATTGGTTGCATGGCTTCAGGATATCGTTTGATGCATGCATCCCCTTCACTTGCACTTGAGAAACATTGCATTAACTTCTTTTGCAGGATTTCCTGTTGGACTTGCCTTCTGACTTTCCAACGAAGCTGTATGCTTTCGGCATCTTGAACTTGGAACAGTTTAACCTTTTTCTGCTTCTTCATACCCATGACGTCCTGTGTCCTTACAGTTTTATATCGTAAATCTCAATAAAGCGCTTCTTTCAATTTCCGATATATATCAAAAAGCGGAATATCGTGATTGCCGTGCGCTTGGATTTGCGGGCGCTGGTCGGACAAGGTTTGATGCTGTAGGAATTTAGGTTTGAATACATTTGCTAGTCGGCAATTGTGGTTCGATATTTGGCGAGGATGATTTTTGCGTGTTTCTCTGCTTGGTGTTCCCACATGGGTTTCTTTTCTGTCAGCTGTCGCAGGTGCATTCCTTCATGCGCTGTGACTTTCACCAGTGCTTCTCTCCAGTTGTTCAACATTACCGCGTACTTCTGGCACCGTTTGTTGTTTGGATAGATGGAGAGGTATGGGAAGTGTTTCTTGCTGCCTATTCGGACTACGATTAGGAAGCGTTGGCCGTTGCATCCGCATGTACAATTCTCTGCGCTTGTGAAGATTCGTCCGTAGAATGCGTGTTTGCTCCTTCCCACTTGAACTTCTAGTCTATCGGAATGTGGCGAGTTTCTGAGGGCGAATCTAACGAGGTCTTCAACTTTGTCGGAGGGATACCGTGAACTGTTTTTGATAATCAAGCGAATATGCTCCTGGTTGTTGTTCCAAATTCAGTTCCCGTATCGAACGTGGGAGCCTGCGCGTTAATGCTGATTTTTTTTGATAAAGCGTTTATGAACGTTCAATCCTTAGCAGAAATCAGTAATGCAGAACGAAGTCATGTTCTTCTGACATGCTTCTGTTGAGAGCCGGGAAAGCATGGAGAATTGTAACAGCGCGCGCCCGGACAATAGACAATTTTCTGGTCTGGATAAGTTTTACCCCCTCCTCCTGAACTATTCCCAAAGATTGAAATAGGCTAAGTCTCGCTTGTGACTGTAGAGGAGAATGGATTTTGAAGGATGTTGAGTTGAAGCTTTTGACCTTGCGGCATACTCGAATGAAGACATTAGTAAGAAAGAAGTTAGACTTGAACTGGGTCTGAAGCTACAATAAGCGCACAAGTTGTGCATAGCGCGCGCGAGCGAGCGCGAGAGTTGGTTTTGGGTTTTGGGGGGTAAAGTTTTATCCCAGACACACAAAACATAGTTTCTTAAACTCCAGTGAAAGCTGGCTCCATCAATCTTCGAAAATATGATGGTGGGAAGGCGAATAGAATGAAACTATCCTATACTGAGATCTTCAAGCATTCTGACGTTCTCAACCCCATCTCTGCAACGGCTTTGCTCTTGGCAGGCAAGCTTGCTCAATTGGAACCGAAAAGCATAATCCTCGACCTTGGAAGTGGAAAAGCCTTTCCTTCTCTTCTGTGGGCGAACACGTTTGGAGCCAGAGTTGAAGGATTTGACATAAACAAGAATTACGTTGAATACGCAAATTCCCGTGCGAAGATGCTGAATCTTTCGCATCGAGTCAAGTATTTCTGTGAAGACATCAGAGAACTAAGACTTGACAGAGAATATGACGTGGTGGCTTCGCTGGGGCTTGGAATAGCACAGGTATACGGAGAGTACAGTGATGCTTTGAAGATTTTCAAAACTATGTTGCATAAGGATGGCATTCTGATCTTGGCAGAACCCGTCTGGTTGGCGAAACCTGTCTCCTCGGAAGTGCTGAAAGCTCTCGTCGAGGCTGAGGACGGCTTGCTTACAGAGGCTGGAATGCGGCAGTTGATGGGAGAGTCTGGGTTTCAAGTGCTAGGGCATTTTGTTTCTTCGAAAGAAGATTGGGAGCTCTATGTCAGACCTGTCTACACCGCTATGCATGGAATTATTGAAAGCAAGAGTGAACTTGCAGACGAGGCTCGGAAAGTCATGAATGGCTTTTTAGCCGAATACGAAGCTGTCAGTCAACACTGGAATATGCTCCTCTGGGTTGCCAAAACCCACTAGTTCATCCTTTCCCTCTGAGGAGGAAGGCAACACCAGGTGTCGAACACTGTAGATGTACTCAGTTGGTCTCTGCTGAAACAGAACATCATCGCATTTTGGTTGGTTGGGGTAAAGTTTTATCCAACAACAAAACGAACTTTGCGGAAAAGTTATAGCTGAACCAGTTCCATCCACTCAAGTGGTGATGCTAATTGCTTGAAGGAAAAAAAGTAAACTTGAGGGTTATGGAGAAAGAGGATTTGCCACGGATTGCGGAATGGTTCAGCAGCCCCGAGGTCTTTGGTGAATACAATACTCTACGACAGATGTCCAAAACAGAGGCAGAGAAAATGTTTGAGAGCCCTCTTGAACTGAAACCATTTATCATAGAGAAAAAAGACGGAAGCAAAATCGGTTTTGTATCCCATTTCTACGTCCTACACCCTGCAGCTAGGCAACTGGAAATAGGCTATATTTTGGTGCCGAGTGAGAGGGGAAAAGGCTACTGCACCGAAGCTGTCAACGTAATGGTGGACTATTTGTTTCTCTCTAAAGAATCAAGGCGTATTCAAGCCCAAACTGACCTGAGAAATGTAGCCTCTCAGAAGGTCTTGGAAAAAGTTGGGTTTAAGAAGGAAGGAACACTTCGCAAAAACTTCTTCGTGAGAGGAGAGTGGAGAGATGCCTATCTCTACAGCATCCTCAGAGAAGAATGGAAAGAACCGAGAATACTGACAAGAACTGAGAAGAAGTAGTAGAATTTGTCTGTTATCAACATATAGAGCTATTATTGAGGTTCTTTTCTATCTGACGTTCTATTCATCGTTTATGATGTAGTGTTTAATACCGATTGCAGGTTATCTGGTCCTTGGGGCGATACACACGGAGCTTGATATAACTTCTGTTTCCGCAATAGTGGCAGCTGCAGGTGTACTAGTAGGCGTTGTGCTGACTCTTATCGAACTGCGAAATCTGGTTAAACAAAGGAAATCAGACCTTCTAATGAGGCTGCACTTAGCCTTTAGCACGAAAGAAACTTCCGAAGCAGTCCTCAAGTACCTGTCTGTAGAATACAAAGATTATGATGATTTCGTGGAGAAATACGGCTTACCCTTTGCTGAAGGACCAGTCCAAACAGTCTTCGTTATGATAGGCAATTTCTTTGAAGGAATTGGTGTCCTTCTGAAAAGAAAACTCGTAGAAATAGAACTTGTAACTGAACTCTTCGCCGTGGAGATGTTCTGGCTAAAATTGAAACCATTGATTGAAGGCATGAGAAAACAATCCAACAACCCACAGATTCTTGAGTGGTTCGAATACTTGTACAATGAAACAAAGAAAAGAGAACAAAAAGGTGCCAAGAATGGTTGACATTACACAGATTTCAGCAATGATGGCAGCTGCGGGTGTATCGGTGGGTTTGGGTTTGGGGATAAAACTTTACCCCCAAACCCGAACTAGCGAAATCGTGTGCTATTTGTTTAAGCGGAAGTAAAGGTATACGCTTGCAAAGGCTAGGATTCCGTAGACTATGAAGTCGACGATGAATTGCTGCCAAAAAAAGAAGTAGCTCCACGTAAGAGGAGGTTTAGGGAGCCAAGTGCTTCTGATCGCCTTTAGCCAAGGGAGCGGAAACCCAAAATAGACAATTTCGGCGTCCACAATAAACGGTTTTACCGCATTTAATCCAGAAAGGAGAGTTAAGAACAATCCGCCAAAAACAGATGCGACAAGGAAGATTGTAGACCACGTCCACCTTCGCATTACCGTCCCCATTTGACAATGTAGGGGGGCGCTTTCTTATTAATCTAATTTTTGGAACAAGAAACAAACGCTGGAAGCTATATTATATTTCAGCCACTTAGTCTTGCGCCTGCACGGCAAACATTTGGGTATGGGTTTGGAATAAAACTTTACCCCAACCAACCAAACCAGAAAAATGGAGATGCGGAAAAGTTATAGCTGCACCGACTTAAACAGCTGGCTTGGTGTTCAAATTGCTTGAAGGCAAGAATGTGAATTTGAGAGTTGTGGACGAAGAAGACTTGCCTTTACTTCTTGATTGGTTTAACAGTCTTGAATTCGCTGGCAGATATAACCCGGTGCACGCACAGCAGTCTAGGGAAGAGATTGAGAAGCGGTATGATAAGCTTGGTTCAGAAGAGAAGTGGTTTCTCATAGAGAAGAAGGATGGAAGCAAGGTCGGTTTCATAGGACAGTTTGCTGTTAGAGACTATTGGGAAATAGGCTATGTTTTGATTCCCAGTGAAAGAGGTAAGGGTTGCTGCACCGAAGCTGTACAACTCATGGTCGACTACTTGTTTCTGTCCAAGGACGTTGTTCGAATTCAAGCAGGAACCCACGTGGAAAATATAGCATCGCAAAAGGTTCTGGAGAAGGCCGGCTTTGAGAGAGAGGGACTCGTGCGCAAGGAAATGTTTGTCTGTGGAAAGTGGGCTGACCACTACCTGTACAGTATTCTTAGAGGAGAATGGAAAGAACCAAGAATACTGACAAAGACAACTTGAGAAACCGGGATAAAACTTGGCCTCAAACCCAAACCAATGGTGCGGGCGTTCACTCAATCAACTTTGTCATTATTACTTCATCTACGTATTGACCATCTTTGAAGTGCTTCTTGGGAACCCTGCCAGTTTGAACAAAACCCACCTTCTCGTAGACATGAACCGCTCGCTTATTCGTGGCAAAAGCCTGTAACGTCAAGACCTTCAAACCCAAAGCCATAGCCTGCTCTACCAATGTCTTCATCATCTCCGTCCCGATGCCCAAATCCCGGAAGCCACTCTTGAGGACTATGCCCAGGACACCGACATGTTTCTCATTACCGCTTAGAATGTGAATGTCGGATGAGGCGACAACCTTTCTGTCTACTTCTGCAACCAGGAAAAAAAGCTCATCTTTCTCCAGACTTGCGAGCACTTTGGGCAACCATTCAACTTCATCCTTTCTCGTAACTTTGTCAGTGCGCGCAATCTCTGCTTTCTCGTCTACAAGTGAGTTGATGAGTTCCATAAGGTCGTCCAGGTCTTCCCATCTAGGTGTTCTCAGAATCACTTCTCGTCCGTCTCTGGCGGAGAATTTTCGAAACACTTTTCCAAGTTGCATAGGCTACAGATTACTGCACGACCACTTAATACTCTTAGCGCGCTGGCTTGTCCCTAAAATGGTTAAAAATGGTGTTTATTCCTCTTTTGTCTATTGGAGCGTGATTTGGGCTTGTTTGACGGATAATCTTGACTGCGTTGAAAGATGGCAAATCACGGGGTTCCATCAAACCTCGATGGAAGTAGAGTTTTCCCATAAGCCGTTGAAGCCTAATCTAGTCCGTCTGGCACGTCGAGGCACACAGGAGGGCTAAAAACACATATATGCATCAAAACTGTCCCTAAACCCGAAAATAGGAATATTGACCATTTTAGACCAATTTCGGGACAAGGCAGCGCGCTATCTATGAACAGGATAGTTTTGTGTGTTTCTGACCGGTCTTGGCAGAAACTCCAGTGTTGTCCTCCAACATTCAAAGATTCGTGTCAGCCGCGTTCATGTGCAAACTCTTCCAAACGCCGAGAAAAACCATCTGTAATATGCTTGGCTGCTCTGAGCATTCTCGCGTTCGCATTGTGAATGAAGACACTGTTGACAGGCGAGCGGCCAATGTAGTTGCGAGACAGACATTTGAGCGTCGTTAACGGCGTTTTGGTTATCAGTATTGACGTCTTCATCAAACGAATATCCCAAACCACACTGCAGACAATCTTCAGGAGCTTGCGATGGAGAAGTGAACTCAGTTCATGTATCGGCTTGCCCCTCTGCTGCTTCCGCAATCTTGCTTGCAGCCTTGTATTCTTTCCCATGAACAAATATGCGATTTTGGTTTGCATACCCAAGTCTGACGCCTCGCGTTATAAGAAGCTTGTTTAGTCAGAGTAATTAGTGTCAATAAACTCAGCTAGGATAATGAACAGCGTTTACAAGGGAAAGACGTAGCACGCGTTGGTGGGGAGTGGGGCGAATCTTTGCAGGGCGAAACATTAATGAAAGTAGATGGGTTGAAAACTGTGAAAGGGTTGACCAAGGCTGTGAGGGACGCAGGATGCTGTTTATGGTGATTGAACGATTCAAGGATGCAAAAGCAGTTTATCGTAGAGTTCGAGAAGAGGGTAGAGTACTGCCTGAAGGGTTAAAATACGTTGGAAGTTGGGTGGAGGCTAATTGTAACCGTTGCTTCCAACTTATGGAATGTGATGATGCAAGCTTATTCCAGAAGTGGGTGATTCAATGGCAGGACTTGGTTGACTTTGAGATAGTTCCAGTCATCGAATCTAAACAGGCAGCGAAGGCTGTTGACCCTTTTCTTTGAAGCGTCTTTTGTAGCGCGCTTATCATGTTTAAATAGCGATTCTCTTATGAATAAAAACTCAGAAGGAATATGGCCAAGCTTGAAGACGGAATGAAGGGCTTCTTGGAGAATGTTAGGTACGCCTGGCGAGAGAGGAGGACTCCCTATGTGGACAACATAGCACTTAAGAAGCAGTATCTGGAGAGCAGAGAGCTGTATCATCAAAAAGTGAACAGCGCATTCGTACACAGTTCAGGAAATCTGATTGAAGCCTTTGACGAACTGGCTAGTGCCGTAGACTATAGTGATACCTCAAACCTGTGGCAAAGAAAAGCCAGTTTGGCCAAGAGCATAAACGATAATAGGGATGACCTTAGGGGAGCCCTCATAGGGATGATTAGCGGGTATTCCACATCTGTTGGAGCATTAATTCCTCTCGTCGCTGAAATCTACACAGACGGTTTGAACGTGTTTTCCAGTTTCTTCTTCTGGGCACTGCTTGCCGTTTTTGTGTTTGGAATATACACTGGAAGCTTCAACCAGAACAGATTAAGGAGACTTGTTAAGGAACATAAGGACTACACGGGAGAATTCGACGAAATCACAGATTTGCTCGACAAGAAAAAAGACGTGCGAATTCGCTGATGATCTGATTATTTTCTCCTCACTTTGGCCACGGCGCGCGACGGTCACAGTATGCACTATGAGGATGCTTGCTTTTCATCGGCTGGTAAGGGCGCGCTACGCTATGGTGACGGTATGGTTCCCAGCTTGAGCGGCAATGTCAGAGTCTCGTTGTTTCTCACTGCTGTTAGGCTGATTGTTTGGTCTGGTAGAGTGTATTGTTCGAGGTAAGTTGAAACATCATCTGTGTTCCTGATTCTCGTGCCGTTGAGGGCTATTATGATGTCGCCTCCTATTGTCACCGATGTCCCATCAACTTGGACTTGAGTTGTGCCGGCTCGCATACCGGCTTTGTCCGCTGGTCCTCCGCTCGTGATTTGAGTGATTAGCCAACCGTAGGTGACGCTTGTGTTCATCGCTTGTGCAATGCCGAGGGTCATGTCTGTTCCGGATGCTCCTGTCCAAGGATGGTTGTTGTATGAGCCGCTTGTGATCAAGGATGCGATCTCTCGCAGTATCGAACTTGAAGGAATCGCGAAGCCTAATCCTTGGGAGTTGCTTACGATGGCGGTGGTTATGCCGACGACTTCGCCTTGAATGTTCAGAAGGGGTCCTCCTGAGTTGCCTGGGTTTATGGGTGTCGTTGTCTGTATGCAATCTGCTATGACAATTCCGCCTGTCGTGCTTTCGCTGATTGTTCTACCCAGGGCGCTGACTATCCCCGATGTTACTGATCCGGCCAGCCCGTAAGGGTTGCCGACGGCAAGCACTGGGTCGCCGACTTTCAGAGTTGACGAGCTTGTGATTGTCAGGGGCACGTACTCATACTGTGGCGCGTTTGCAGAAAGCACGGCGAGATCTGCGTAAGCATCTGAACCAGTTATAGTGGCTGAGTAGGCGTCTCCGTCGATGAATGTCACGGTGATGTTGGTTGCGCCGTCAACAACGTGGTAGTTCGTGACTATCACAAACTGTCCTGTAAGGTTAGAGACAAACCCCGAGCCTTGCACTTCTGCGTAGTAAGGCTGCCCGAAGAAGTACTGAACTATTATTCCTTGAACCACGACTACAGAGCTTTTGACCTGCTCATACAACTGAGACAGTGAGAAATTCTCTCCTAGAAAATAGGTGATGTTCTGGTACGTGACGTTTTGGGAGAATGAGTTGATCGTTGATTGGAGATTTGAAACCTGCTCTTCGAGAGCCGAAATGCGACTCTGGAGATCACTGATATGGCTCGAAACGTTCGCCGTTGATTGTAGAACTGAAACCTGGTTTTCGAGAGCCGACAAGCGGCTCTGAAGATCAATGATTTGACTCGAAACGTTCGTCGCTGATTGTAGAGTCGAAACGTTGTTTTCGAGAGTTGAAACCTGGTTTTCGAGAGCCGAAATGCGACTCTGGAGATCACTGTTTTGGTTCGAGAGGGTGAAGCTGCTTATGGCGTAGCCGAGTGTTCCCCCTGCTAACAGACAGATGATGACCGTTGCGATCAAGGCCGTGGTTAAGCGCGACACTTTTGGTTTTTGAGTCGATTCCATTTACAATCCTCCTTTCCATGGTTGCAGTCTCTTCCCAAGAGGAATGGAATATTAAACCGTTTCTCAGAATCTGACCCAATTCTATCCCTAATCCAATCATGCGCATGTTGGCCATGACAGCGAGAACCCGAAGGACACATCCATCATCGAAGTTCGAGCGCGCGAATCAATGAGATTTCACGGGCGTATACCGTTTCTTCATCGACGATGGTCATCTCAACAACGACCTTCTTGATCACGTGTGGCTCAATAATGAACGGGTCGTCGGAGCACTGGCGTATCCGACTACTTTTTGTTCTTCCTGTATTTCTTTGGGAGCTCGGTTTTTTTGGACTCTTGATTAAACCTTCGCTTGTTCTTCATTTCCCCGTTTCTCCTTGTTGCTTTGAGCCTAATTGCTTAGGTCATTTACCATGATGATGTAGAACAACTAGTTAAACAGTATCCCGAAATCAAACTTGAATCTTGTTGAAACTGAACAATTTCGTGTCTGTTGCGCGTCTTTCTAATTCTGGTCATCGTCTCGTTGGTGTGTATCAGTGGAGAGGAGGAGGGTCGCGAGCGTCCCTTTGGCTGAGGCTTCCAAAGGACTTTAGAGCGAGAGACTTTAGAAAAGGAGATTTGCAGTGAACAAAGAGGCAGCTGGGAGGCGTTCCCGCGCGTGCAGAGACGGCTGGCTAGTCTCAGAAGCTTTTTAGCTAACACGCGCCCAAAAGCTAAAAGCCAAGTGTTCAGAAAGAGTAAAGGGTGATTTGGATGCCTATGGCATATTTGTTGATCAATTCAGAAGAATATCACCCACAGTTGATGAAAACATTGAAGGAGATTAAGGGAGTTGAAGAAGCTTATCCTCTCTACGGCGTCTATGACATTATTGTTAGAACAAGAGCGGATACTATGGACAAGCTTAAGGAAACACATGACAAGATAAGGAAATTGGACAGAGTTAGACAGACGCTGACGATGATCGCGCATGAAGGATAGAAAAAGGTTTCTTCTTTTGGCGCCCACTAGAAAGAGTCTTTACGAGCATAAACCACCTTTCCGTCAACGACGGTCATCTCCACGACAACCTTGTTGATCACGTCGGGTTCAATGTTGAACAAATCGTCCGACAGAACCGTGAAATCCGCCAGCTTTCCGACTTCAATCGTTCCCTTCTCGTCTTCGTCGAAACTGGCGTATGCCGCGTTCAGTGTGTAGCTCTCCAGAGCCTCTTTCACTGTGAGGCTTTCGTCTGGACTTCTTTTGGCTACGGCTGCCCAGATGCCGAGTAGAGGGCTGATGTCCTCGATGGGGCAGTCGGAGCCGGAAGCGACGACCACGCCCTTTTTCACGAGCGTTTTGAATGGGTAGACCCAGCGAGCGCGTTTTCTGCCCACGCGGTCGACGATCCAGGGATCAGAGACGACGAAGTGTGGCTGGACGGAGGCGATGAGGCACAGCTTTTTCATGCGTCTGATGAGTTGGGGGTTGAGGACGGAGCAGTGTTCGATTCTGTGTCTGTGATCCTCCAGTGGAAACCGCTTCAAGGCCTCTTCGTAAGCGGTTAGAACGTTTTCGATGCCGCGGTCGCCTATGGCGTGCACGCCCACCTGGAACCCGGCCTTGTGGGCTTTTAGGACAAGCTGGCACAGCTTCTTCTTCGAGTGAAGCAGCAGCCCAGTTGACTTAGGCTCGTCGGAGTACGGTTCTTTCAAGGCTGCGGTTCGGGAGCCGAGAGAACCGTCGGCGAAGAGCTTGACAAAACCCATTCTGACCGTGCTGTCCACGGCTCCGGTTGACAGGCCGAGGTTGGCAAGCCTGTCCATGAGCTTCAATGGAACGCCTAGATAGGCTCTTATGGGCAGTTTTCCCTCGGAATCGAGCTTCTTTATGGCCCGAATCTCATCTGTTGTCTCCACCAGCCAATGAACACCGGTGAGTCCAGCTTCCACAGCCTTCTTACACGTCAGCAGGCAGGCTTCTTCCAGAACTTCTAAACCCGGTTTGGGAACCACTGTCCAGATGAGACGCATAGCGTTCCCCTCTATGATTCCGCAGGGCTGGCCGGTGGCTTCGTCCAAGTCTATCTTTCCGCCCTCGACGACGGTTTCCTTCGTTATGCCCGCCAGTCGGAGGGCTTCGGTGTTTGCGACGCCTATGTGGCCGCAGACGCGGACTAGGAAAACAGGTCTGTCCGATACTGCAGCGTCCAGGTCCCAGCGGGTTGGGTACCGCTTTTCGGCGAATTTTTCTTGGTCCCATCTTCCTCCCTGAATCCAGCCTTTTCCGCGGGTTTTGGAGGAGTGTTCTCGGAGTTTTTGTTGCATTTCTTTTATGGACTGTGTGTTTCTTAGGTCGGGGGTTTGGAGGAAGAAGCCGAATTCTGTCATGTGGACGTGGCAGTCGACGAGGCCTGGGACGACGGTCTTGTTGTTGGCGTCTATGATCTTTGTGCTTTTGGTTATGTGTTTGCGGATTTCGGCGTTGGAGCCTACGGCCACTATTCGGCTGTTGTGAATGGCTACTGCCGTGGCTTTTGGCTGTTTAGGGTTTAGTGTGATTATGTTGGCGTTCAGTATCACAAGCGAAGCTGACATAACCAGTGATTATTGGTGAACGAGAAATTAAGGTTTGAGAAGTTGGTTAGACCCAGTTTTGTCCGGGTTTTCTCTGGAGAATCACGCGTTTTTCGAAGTTGCGTCTGTTGCGATATCTTGGAGTCGGGCTTCTCTTGGGAGTGGACTGTATCTTGGGAGTTTGAGATCTGACTTTTCCAGCCTTTGAAAGTGAACCGTGAGTTGGCAAATGAAATCACCTGTCCTATGCAAAGCTTATAGTAACTCTTAAACCTTTTCACATGCACCAATAACATGCCAGGCGGGGGTCGCCAAGCTTGGCCAAAGGCGTAGAGCCAAAAAAACAAAAAAGAGGCGCGAAAGCTTCAGGAGCCTATCCTGTAGAGGTTCGTGGGTTCAAATCCCACCCCCCGCACTTTAATTTGAGGCTTGTTTTGAGCGTCCTTCTGCCAAAGAAACCCGATTTAGAGTGTTGTGAGTGGGGGTTGAAAATTGAACACGCGTTTACCGGCAAAAGTGCTTAGCTTTTGCAGAGTGGGATAGCTTCAAACAGGAAAAGTTTGAACGAGTGCATACTATCGATTTGCGAGCAAAAACTAGCTTAATCGCGATTGAAAAGGCTACGTTTTACTAGTGTTTTGGCTATTCACCCGAGAGCTCGTCGTTTTTTCGCTGTCATGTTGGATGAGAAAACCTGGCACGCAATTTCTGCGTGCAAGAAAGACTTGACTCTATTTGTACAGCAATAGAAGAGCAGAATTGATTACCACAGATATGCAGCCGGCTTCTTGAAGAACCGCAGCCAAGATGGGCACCAACAAGCCAATTGATGCCAGAGTCAATCCAATGGCGTTCCAAGCCATGGAGAAAGCTATGTTCATCTTCATCTTGCTAAAGGCCTTTCGGCTCAATCTGATCGTGTACTCGACCTTTGTTAGGTCGTCTCCCAGTAATGCTACGTCAGCCGTTTCAATCGCCACGTCACTGCCAGCTGCTCCCATCGCAAATCCAACGTCTGCATTAGCCAGTGCTGGAGCATCGTTGACGCCGTCGCCCACCATGGCAACAACATTGCCCTTCTTCATTTTCCCTATGACTTCGACCTTCTGTTCTGGCAGAAGCTCCGCATAGAATTCGTCAACGCCTATTTGTCCTGCAATAGACTTGGCAGCTCGCATATTGTCCCCAGTCAACATAACAGTCTTGATTCCTAATCGCCTGAGCCGCTGTACTGCCTCAGACGAGTCTTTTCTCACTGTGTCAGCCACGGCAATGATGCCGATCACTTGCTTGTCCAGTATGACGGGGAGCACTGTTTTTCCCTCGTCTTCGAATGCGCTTATTACCTTGTCTTCTTCCTCGGTGAATGCCATGTCCGCCATGCCTTTTCCGATCAAGATCTGCTGTTTTCCATGGTAGGCTTCGACTCCGCGTCCAGGTACAATCTTGAACTTTGTCGGATCTGGAATGCTTAGCCCTAACTCTGTGGCTTTCGATGTTATGGCCTTGGATATGGGGTGTTCAGAGAACTTTTCAGCTATTGCCGCATACTTGACTACTTCATCTTCAGAATGGTTATTCAGGGTTTTTATCTCAACGACTTCTGGTTCGCCGATGGTCAATGTTCCGGTTTTGTCGATTGCTACCGATGTGACATCTTTTGCTTTCTCGATGTTTGTGCCGCCTTTGATTATTATGCCGTTCATGCTGGCGTTGCCAATGGCTCCGACTACGGCAACTGGGACAGCCACTCCCAATGCGCAGGGACACGCCACCAGAAGGATAGCTACGGTTCTCGTAATTGCCGGTTGTAGACCAACTAGAAAGTAAGCAGCTGCAAAAACTCCGGATGCGAGAATCAGTATGAAGGGCAAGAAGTAGGTGGTGAATCGGTCGGCGATATTCTGTATCGGTGCTCTCTTCTCTTGGGCTTCCTCTACCAGATGAATGATGTGAGAGATTGTAGTGTCCTCAGCGAGCTTTTCGGTTTTGATTTCCAAGGCTCCGTTTCCGTTCATGGTGCCCGCAAACACTTGGTCGCCTTTCGCCTTTTCTGCGGGCATTGATTCGCCCGTTATTGCGGCTTGGTTAACGGCGCTGTATCCTGAAACCACGCTTCCATCAACAGGTATTTTGTCGCCAGGCTTTACCAGCACGGTCTCGCCTAACTTGACGTCTTCCACTGCTACTTCAACTTCCGTTCCATCTCGACGCACGAGGGCAGTTTTTGGGCTCATATTGATGAGCTTTTCAATCGAGCCTCTAGTTCTGTAGAGGACGTAGTCTTCAAGAGTTGTTCCAGCTAGAATTATGAGCACCACTGTCGCTGCGGGTATGTAGTAGCCAGCTGCTATTGAGGCAGCGATTGCAACGGTCACAAACAATTGGACAGTTATTCTCTTACGGAACAGCAGTCGAAGGGCTGTGACGTAAATGGTATAACCACAAGCAACGGCAGCCAAAACAAGAGCAATACCGGTTACAGACGCATACACTATGCCAGTTTGCAAGATGAGCAAACTTGCTACAGTAGATATTACGCCCAGAACGAGCAGAACCGTTCCTCTAATGTATTCCCTCACGAGACTCCTCCTGTGTTCTCAATTCGGTAGCCGAGCTTCTCCAGACGCTCAGTTATCTTTGGCGTGTTGACTTTCTCTGAGTCGTATTCAATCTTCACTTTGCCTCCTATCGTGTCGAAGTTCGCTTTGGAAATGCCAGTTAACCTCATCAATGCACGCTCGAGAGCCGTCTTTTGAAAACTGTCTCCGCATGAACCACACGCACAGGGGGCGCCTTCTGCCTTCGCAATCTTCAAAGTCAATTTTTCAGTAGTCATAACTCTCACCTCCCCTCTTGTCCAGTATTTGGAGCAATGTCAGGACACACCGCGATTCTAGAAGCGACTCGCGGAGCGATTTCATCGGCAATCTTCAGAAATCGAGCTATCTTAGGATCAGCAAGCCTATAGTATATTTTTCTCCACTCTCTCCTCGAGCTCACCAGCCCGCAGTCATCAAGACATGCAAGATGGTTAGAAACCTGCGATTGGCTTGCACCCTTGACCGACTTCACCAGCTCACAGACGCATCTCTCTCCGTCTTTCAGCTCTTCGAGGATATGCAATCTTATCGGATGGGCAAAGGCCATGAAAAACCGGACCTTCGTTGTCGTTGTTTGGTCAGCCATAATATCACCGTATTGTAATATTATATTGATGTGATATTAATCACACTCGCCGCTCTTATAAACTTGACGTAAAAAGTGCCATGAAACATATGACCAAGTGTTCGCATTTTCCTTCGCGCGCCAAGATCGAAAAGAAGACGGAATTACTCGCATCTCGCGCCCTCATGATTGTCGAGGTCGTATGCTGGGAATTCCTTCAGGTCATGGTGTAAGAGGCTTGTTCAAGTGCAGAAGTTCTGTTCTTCAAGAATCACGTGTTCTCTTTTTTCAATGATGCTCTGTTTCCTATTCGGTGTCCAGGCATCTTGCAGTATGTTTTGGAACACTTGTTCTTTGAGTTTTTCCTCGTCGCGGCCCATGTCAAAATAGGCATTATCGCCTCTCTCAGCCGCTTCCCGTCCCCAGTCAACGAGTATTCCACACGTGGAGGTATCTCGGCAAAGGCTTCTCTCTTGATTAATCCTTCTTCTTGAAGTTGCTTCAACGTGTCTGCAAGAGTCTTCGGACTGATTCCGCGCAGTTCTTGCATGAGCTTGGTGAACCGTGCCCGACCATGATTGCCTATGACGTTGACGATTAGAAGCGTCCATTTCTTGCTTATGACGTCTATGACTCCTTCAAGAGGATAGAGGCAGATGGGATTCTTTCGGTTATGCGTGTACAATCACTTCAGTTGTTAATAGCAACTATCTTGCTATAAACTTGATAGCTTAAATACTTTACTTCTAATAGTATCAGGAAGAAACTGAGGTGAGACAAGATATGGATGAAGAATGTGGCTGCGGTG
>Ga0315279_10000361_pt1 | contig 93843 bp, 100 predicted proteins | sample YL17G06_20_MG_FD_203694 | JGI IMG/M metagenome (GOLD analysis project Ga0315279, IMG submission 203694) | Sediment microbial communities from Yellowstone Lake, YNP, Wyoming, USA - YL17G06_20 | ecosystem: Environmental > Aquatic > Freshwater > Lake > Sediment | place: USA: Wyoming | collected...
TCTCCGGGCTACCGCTCTCACGGCCCGTACCGGTTATAGGCCTGGTGAGCCGTTACCTCACCAGCGACCTGATCGGACGCGGCCCTATCCTCAAGCGAAACTAGCAAGCATGCCACTAGTTCCTTTTGGGTGAGGGACCATTCCAGGCCTCCCCACCTATCGGACATTAGCCTCAGTTTCCCGAGGTTGTTCCCGTCTCGAGGGCAAGTTAGCCACGTGTTACTGAGCCGTGCGCTGCGCCTCCACCGTGGCTAGGAGGCGCACAACTTGCATGGCTTAGTCCCACCCCGATAGCAGTTGGGTCCGCCAGGATCAAGCGGAGTTGGCAAGCTGACCGATTAGCTAGGACGATTTTTTAGAAAACAGCCGTTTAAGGAAATTGAACGGACTGGAATTTGACAGAATGACTGCAAGCCAATCTTGGACCTAAACGTGCATGGGAGCTGTGAGGAACCCAAGTTTGTTTAGGCCTTCATTACTGTTCCCGCAAATGGAGGTCAACATTTCATCCAAGGGCTTTAGCCCTGCTAAGTCAAGTTGACGCCGCCGCCGGGTAATCGCGGGAAGTCAACGCATCGATAGGACGAGTTGACAAATTATAGGTAGGCCTTCGGCGTTAATATAAGCATGCCGATGTTAAAGAATCGAGAATATGTTCCAATTTAATCAATCGCAACGCAGAACAACACGCCCCATCCCCTAGCCCACCTAGGAAAAATGTGATAGCCTTTTGTCAAAAAAAGAAGCCCAACTCATAGTCGAACATGCGAAACAACTCATAACCGCAAAAGGGCACCAGGACCGACCGGCCGTCGGCCCGGAAATGGAAGATTTAGGCATCATTGAAGACGGCTCCATAGCCATCTTGAATGGAAAAATTGTTTCAGTAGGAAAATCAAACGAGCTCCTATCCGAATATACAGCTCCCGAGAGAATCGACGCGACCGGAAAAGTTGTCACGCCAGGATTTGTCGACGCCCATACGCACTTCGTTTTCGCAGGCTCTCGCGAGACAGAGTTCGAGTTGAAGATTAAGGGGGCAGGATACATGGAGATCCTGCAAAGAGGAGGAGGAATCCTCAGAACCGTACGCGATACCCGCGCAGCATCAAAAAACGAACTGTTACGGATTTGCAGAGAGCGTTGCAAGAACCTACTGCTGCACGGAACGACGACCGTCGAAGCCAAAAGCGGCTACGGCCTAACTCTGAATGATGAAGTCAAGTCGCTCGAGGTCATCAAGCAGCTAGACGGCGAAGGGCCGATAAACCTCATCCCTACGTTCTTGGGCGCGCATGCGGTTCCACCCGAATTCCAAGGAAAGACTCACGAGTACGTCACCGCAATCTGCGAAGAATGGATACCAGAGGTCGCGAAAAACCAGCTAGCCTCCTTCTGCGACGTTTTCTGTGAAAAAGGCGTTTTCGAAGTGGAAGACTCGCGAAGAATTCTATTGGCGGGGAGAGAGGCGGGACTATTACCGAGAATCCATGCAGATGAGTTCTATCCTCTCGGGGGAGCAGAACTTGCAGCTGAGGTGGGTGCAGTCTCTGCCGACCACTTACTCTACGCTTCCGCAACCGGCCTAGCTCAGATGAGGAAAAGTGGCGTCATAGCAACACTCTTGCCAGCCGCATCGTTAACCCTCATGTTGGACAAGTATGCTGACGCCCGGCGAATGATCTCTGAAGGAATTGCCGTAGCCCTTGGCAGCGACCTCAGCCCGAGCTGTTGGGTTGAGAACCATCAACTGCTACTCGCGCTCGCCTGCTACAAGCTAAGAATGACTCCAGCGGAAGCGCTCACGGCGGCCACAATAAACGCAGCCCATTCAATCAGAAAAGCGAACGAGATCGGGAGCATCGAGCCCGGAAAGAAGGCGGACATCTTGGTTCTCAACGCCCCTGATTTTCGATTCCTCGCATACCGTCTCGGTTTGAACATGGTAGAGACCGTCGTGAAGAACGGCAAAATCGCTGCACGGAACGGCCGCCTCACTTGAAATTGCTCAAAGTTAAAATTGGTTAACAAACCACTACTACTCGACGGGGTTTGTTGAAGCTGAAGCCGTCGGTTGCGGCCGTTGCGGGGACGAAACTGCACTGCAAGAATTGGCAGATAGAGGGCGCATACAGAATGTTATATAATGTTCTCGACCCAGAAGTTGCCAAGGACCCTGACAACCTTATCGTCTACGGCGGAACTGGCCGAGCCGCACGCTCCTGGGAGTGCTTTGAGAAGATTACTCAAACGCTTCTGGCGCTTGAACCGAATGAAACGTTGTTGATTCAGAGTGGCAAGCCAGTCGCAGTTTTTGAAACACATGAGTGGGCTCCGCGCGTCCTAATATCCAATGCAATGCTCGTGCCGAAGTGGGCTACTTGGGACTACTTCTACGAGTTGGAGCAGAAAGGCCTGATAATGTATGGGCAGATGACCGCCGGCTCTTGGGCGTACATAGGAACGCAAGGAATCCTCCAAGGCACTTACGAAACATTATCCTCGGTCGCAAAGAAACATTTCAACGGATCTCTCGAAGGACGCTTCGTCCTCACTGCGGGACTTGGAGAGATGGGTGGAGCGCAGCCCCTAGCCGTGACTATGAACGATGGCATCGCTTTAGTTGTCGAAGTTAACAAAGCCGCCATTGATCGGCGACTCAAGCATGGATTCCTGGAGAAATGGACTGATGATCTCGACGAAGCAATACAGATAGTGAAAACTGCAAAGGGCTCCAAGAAGAGCCTGAGTGTTGGATTACTCGGTAACGCAGCTGAGGTTCATCCGGAATTAGTGAAGCGTGGGGTTATTCCCGACATTGTAACGGACCAAACGTCCGCCCATGACCCCCTGAACGGGTACTACCCCGCCGGCTTGAGTATGAAGGAGGCTGATCAACTTCGGAAAGCTGAGCCTCAACAGTACCTCCGACGCGCTAAGGAGAGCATGTCGGTGCACGTGAAGGCAATGGTCGAGATGATGAGGCGGGGCGCCATTACTTTCGAGTATGGCAACAACATAAGGCAGCAAGCCTATGACGCTGGTTTCCAGGAAGCGTTTGCCTTCCAAGGATTCGTGCCCGAATACATTCGCCCCATGTTCTGTGAAGGCCGAGGACCCTTCCGTTGGACTTCTCTAGTAGGTGAAGAGCAGGATATCTTCACAATCGATGAGATGCTCAAGAGAGAGTTCGGCTACAACACAGAGCTTGTAAGGTGGATCGATAAGGCGCGTAGCCAAGTGAAATTCCAAGGGCTACCAGCACGGGTCTGCTGGTTGGGATACGGGGAGCGAGCAAAGTTTGGTAAAATCGTTAACGACATGGTCGCCGCGGGAAAACTATCTGGCCCAATCTGGGTCGGGCGAGACCACTTGGACACCGGCAGCGTCGCATCTCCAAGAAGAGAAACAGAGAACATGAAGGACGGGTCGGACGCGATCGCTGACTGGCCGATACTGAACGCGTTGCTTAACGCAGTTGCGGGCGCAACCTGGGTTTCCGTCCACCACGGCGGCGGCGTCGGCATCGGTTACAGCATTCACGCAGGTATGTGCCTCGTCCTGGACGGGACGAAGGAAATTGAAAAGCGGGCTGAGCGTGTTCTCACCACCGACCCTGGTATAGGCGTGGTGAGACATGCCGACGCGGGATACGATGCGGCAATCAAGGTGGCAAGAGACAAAAAAATCAAGATGCCGATGCTAAAGTGAAGCTGCCACTAAGAGGCAGGGTAACTGTAACTGACATTGTAACCTGGCGGCTCATGCCCAACTGAGAAGACTAAGCCGAGTACGAGGCCCCCGATTAGACCGAACAGGTGTGCGAAGATGTTCACACCTGGCAACAGGCTACTTTGAACGAACAGTATAACGGCGTAAATCAAAGCGACACCCATGTGTTGCGCCCTCCTTGCTACAGCTACGTATGAACCTACGAGACCGAAGATGGCCCCTGAAGCGCCTCCGGAAACCGTTGCAGCCGGCAACAAGACCAGTGACATGACGCTGCCGAGTAACCCGGATGCAAAGTAAATTGTTAGAAATTTCGGAGCCGTGAATGCGGTTTCGTTAAGCCGCCCGAAATAGTACAATGCAAACATATTGAAGATTATGTGGGTGAAGCCAAAGTGAACAAACATTGAAGTGAACAACTGCCAATAGAAGCCAGCCAACACAAGGTCGTTCGCTTGCGCTAGAAACTGACAGGTGGAGGACGAACAATCTCCCGCGTCCCCGCTGATCAGCATTACTATGAAGACCAGAACGTTCACGAGTATCAGGACAATTGTGGGAGAGGAAAGGAGACTACCCTGCCTGCCGTAGCTGTAACGACCAAAGTTCAAGGTTGAACTCGATTAATTTGACACCTTATTTAAGTGAATTTTTCACACGCACCCAATTGCGAAACGTTTCTGTATTGCAGGCGCTCTGAGAATTAGTGGGTTGGCGAGTTGGTGAGCGACTCCGGGCCCTGTGCGTGATGGGCTTGAGGAAACTCCACCCACATGGCGGAAGCGTGGCACTGTGAGGTGCCTGCCGAGAGGCTGGGTCAAGGCGCAGAAAAATACCTCCACCAGCCGACGACTATGATGCGCTTGCGTTGAGGAGGCTGGCGGTAAGGGTGAAATGCCGACACACGCTGTGAAAGGGATAATAGGCGCCTATGAAAACCGCCCGAGGCGCGGGTATCCCGACTAGATGAATGTCGCCTAAAACAGAAGGTGGGTTACGGCCAACACGTCGACCCATTTCTTCCCCTAAGGGGGGTGTCGCCTGTTTAGGAGCAAACTATGTTACTTCCCCGTGCCGTGTTCGGTTGGGATACTGTTTAGGGCGTCGCGGTTTTCTTTTGAATTCGTAGGAAGAAGCATGGGGTAAGCGGTTTTGGGTGCGATTCCGTGATTCTCGGCATCTGAGCGTGTATAACATATGCTAGACAGTCGTTTTCCGGACCAGCTTGTTGCGCAGGTGGAGGCGTTTCAGGGGAGTCGGAGGTTTATGCGCAAAACATGTTACTCATCCCTAATGGCGGTGGAGAACTCCATTTTCTAGGCGCGCCGACCAAGTTGGGTCGTATTGTTAGTCATCTATGAAGAACCTGGGATCTCTCCGCTTAATTTCTGCGACCTTGTCAAAATCTTTATCGGCGGAGATTATGACCTGCGCCCCTATGCGCTTCATCATGGCTAGATGGGCGCAGTCGTAAGGACTTATCAGGTACTTGTGGAAAGTATTCATCGCGTTCCTGAGGTCGGATTGTTCAAAGCTTGCAACTTGCATTCTGAGCGAAAAGATCGAATCAACTGTATCCCTGACCTCCCTGCTCAGTCCGAATTTTCGAAGCGCATTGGCAACCTCTAATGCGACAAGAGTAGACGTTGCAGCAAGAATTCTACACCCATGTATGCTCTTGATGACCGCAGCACAGGAAGGGCCGTACTCTCGGTCCATTATCTTGGCGTAAAAGAAAACGTTGCTATCGACATAGTAACGTTCCTTATCTTCGCTCAATCTTCTCTTCAAGTTCCTCTATGGAGACCCTTCGATGATAACGCCTCTTCCCAATCAAATGTTTGAGGGGTTGCCGCATCTTTCTGTACGGACGCAAAAGAATCGAGTCCACGCCATTCTTCTCAACAATGACCTTCTCCCCAGGCTTAAGTTCCATTTCCTCTCGAATCTCCTTGGGGATAGTGATTTGAAATTTCTCGGTAACCGTACTTTCAGGCAATGTTTTCCAACGAAGAGTAGGGGCGGCCAATAATAAGCATACTGCATACCGCATACCATCCAAGGATGAACGTTTTTCACTTCGTTAGGCAAAATGCGGGACGAAACAAGAGGTCTACTTGTGGTTACTTTCCCCTTTTCGTTCTTACGTAGAGCGCCGTGCTGCTGGGGTCATACTAGAGTAAAGCCATATTTCCTCAATCCACCATCTTTGATCAATGGGTTCTCGATGGGAAAACCTTTATGGTGTTTCCCACTTATTCAGTGGGAATATGTATGACTCAGACTGTTGTCGATCAACGTGGCAGAGTACTCATTCCCGAAGATGTCAGGGAAGGCGCCGGGCTTGAGGAAGGAACAATTGTTAGGGTTGAGAGACAAGAAGAGGGCATAGTGATCAAGCCCGTTCGCAAGTGTAAGAGAACCTGGAAGCAGCTTTGCGGATTAACACCTAAAAGGACCGGTAGACCAGAATGGCCCACGCCGACAGAAATCAAAAACATCTGGCGGTAGACTCAAACGTCCTAGCCGCGTATGTTGACCGAGAGCACCCTCAGCATAGCAAAGTAAGTTCATTGGCCTCTCGTAGAGTCGCGTTGAATCCAACAGTCGTGCATGAAACTTACCATACCCTGGTTTTCAAGATGAAATGGGCATCAGATGATGCTGCGGAAGTCCTCATGGAGATGTTCGACGACAGCCATGTCCTATTCCTAAATCAGACTAAGGACACGACCAAGACTGGCTTAAAGTTCGCAGAAAGATATGGACTCGGCGGCAGGGACGCGTTAATTTTAGCGAACTTTGTCAACCCTTCTGTTGCAGAGTTCATAACATTCGATAAGGAACTGATTCGGCTACGTAGAGTTGAGCATGGCCGCCGCAAGCTAATGATACATGCCGTGTGACTCGCTAGTGCTCCTCTTGGCGTGGAACCCACACCGCAAGCCGTGGCATATTGGTCAAGTGTTTCCATATGTGGTGTAGTTTTGTGGGGAAAACATGTTACTCGTCCTGACGGCCTGTGGAGAAATGCTGGTCTTCGGCGACTGGGGCCCGGAGCTTGACAGGTTGTGAGTTTCGAGTATGGGGTGGTTGGCTGAAGGTCGAAACATGCTAGTCTGATGCTTGCGGAACAGTTCGTTATGGGTGGCGGTAGGAAATTTTCCACTTTCATGCCTTCCAATGGAATCTTTCCACATTCCGCTATATGCACCGCAGAGAGTCTTGATGGCGTGGTTAGCCGTGCAAAACCGACTAGATTCTACGGGGGACTACGCGAATGCCGCCTTGGCTCCTCAGGGCAGGGACGAGCTTCTGATGGAGTCTATTGATGAAAGCTTCGCTGCCCTGCTAGGGCACGACGTCAAGAATGCACTGTACGCATACTTGGTGAAAAGGCGAGCGCTCGACAGGGAAGATATACCCGAAAGGTTAGACGATTTTCACGAATGCATGCAAGAAACCTTTGGACAGGCCGCCGTGGCGATAGAAAAAAACATACTAGCACGATTCTACAGTAAACTCGGCTTGAACTTTTCCGGCAGAACGCATTACTCGTTCTCCGACTTTGTAGACGCAACCAAGAACGGCATTCAGGACTTCTAGGTTTATCCCTAACCGAGTGCTGATGCTGCTTCCCAGTTCGGTTATGGCCTGCCTGAGGCACGGCCTGCAAGGATTTCACTTTGGGCTAGCCAAGACGCACGACCCGAGATGCACCTAGATTTCACATGCTCTATGCACAGACTTCTCATAACGGGTGCCGAGGTAAGCAGCGTTTAGCGTTGAACGTGCAAATTAGTCCCATGAGGTTAAAATCCCGACTTTAGCAGTTCTCTTTCAATCAGCCTGGAAGGACTAACCCCTGACGAAACGTTCTACGAAACTCTTCGAGCTACTCCTTGATACCGATGTGAAAGCAGACATTCTGACACTGTTCAATAACAACACTGAACTGGCTGAGACAGCGGAAGGGCTTGCGAAAAGAATCCGATGCACCCCTGCCGAGGCACAAAAGGAAATTGAAGACCTAGTCGAACTCGGAATACTGAACAAGAACGAAGTTTACACTTTCGTCCAGGATAGGAACAAGGAGATTCAGGACGCCATTTCAAAGCAGCTTATCTTGGGTGAGATAACCGAAAGGGAAGCCGGCGTTTCAGCTGAGGTCTCAAGGTCGCCGACAGGTATTGAAGTGCTGGACAAAGCCTTGCCCTCTGGCATGCCGACTGTAGGCACGATGCTAATCTTAAGCGACCCGGGTGCAGGGCATGAAAACTTGCTCGGTTACCTTGTCGGCCGTCAGATTGCAGCAGAGAAATCGGTTTTGTACGTCACGTTAGACAGCTTCCCAGACAACGTAAGGCAACTAGTTGGGCCATACGTTTCGAACGGCAAATTGGACTGGTCACCTCTCATCTTCATAGACTGCTACTCGAAAGCGGTTGGGCTTGAAAGCAACGAAGATTACACGCCTAATGCAGAAAACCTTTCAGAAATCAGTGTCGCTATCTCGGACATTATGACAAAGCACAAAATATCCATGTTGGTACTAGACTCGCTCAACACGCTCGTAAGAAACCGTGGCGTTCACTCTGCTATAGAATTCCTCCGGGTTTTTGTCGCACGGACAAGGCAAGCCGGAACTTTGTCCTTGGTAGTGATGAATCGTAGAGCCTTTCACCAGGCCATAATCGCCTCAGCCCAGGATATAGTAGATGGCGTCATCGAGATGAAGATCGATGAGACCCCCGAAGGGAGCGCGAGAGCGTTGAGGATCCTGCGAATGATGGGGACGAAGCATCTGATGTCGTGGATGAAATACGATATCGGGGACGACGGTATGTTAGTCGATCCTCTCTCGCGTTGATTTCCAGATCGACTCCCCGTCTGAAGCACTTCATGCGGATTCTAGTAAGTTACGTCTAACAAATACTTCTCTCAGTTTAAGCCAAATCATTTATTCATCGCGCCAGTATTGACTGATGGGACTTAGCTTGAAGCAAACAGTCGCCCGCACACCCACCGGCATCCTCGGGCTTGACGAAATGCTCGGGGGAGGGATCCCCCAAGGACGCATCCTCCTTGTGTTGGGGGAACCAGGATCAGGGAAAACGATCGCGTGCTCGCAGTTTCTTGCAACCGGAATGAACAAGTTTGGTGAAAAGGGCCTCTTCGTCAGCATGGAGGAGGACCGGAACCATTACGATAGGGAAATGAGTCAATTCGGCTGGGACTTCGCCGCCGCGGAGAAACATGGGGAATTTGCGTTTGTAGACGCCTCTCCGATAAGGTCGATCCCTGGGGAAATCAAGATTGGGAACCTGACTATCGGAAAGCAAGATTTCTCACTGATCAGCCTCATAGAAGTGATCCGGAACAGCGCTAAGACCATTGGCGCCACTAGGATAGTTGTTGACCCCCTTTCGCTGCTAATATTTCAATACCCCAACGAAGCAGAACGCAGGAAAGTCTTGTTGGATCTCGTTGAAGCCCTTTCCGAAACAGGGGCTACCTGCATGCTCTCCTCGGAATTGCAGAGAGTGGGAATGAGAGGACGTAGCCTCCAGATTGAAGAGTACTTAGTTCACGGGGTCATTATAATGCAGACACTTCCCGGAGAGAAAAGACAAAAGACAATGGAGCGCGTCATCCAAGTTGAGAAGATGCGAGAGACAGAGATTGATCGCCAACCTAGACCTTACGCGATTACTGCGAAAGGAATTGAAGTTTACTCCAAGGAGATTGTTATCTAGAAAATCGCAAAGCCGTTGAGCCCATCTCGAAACATAAACCGTGAACCAACTGCCTCGAAGTGCTTCAAGCTACCTGTCTTGGGAACTTTGCTTTCGGGAGCATGTTCCAAACTCTGTCATAGAGTTGGTCGTGTAGCTCAACAAGAAGCCTGTTTGTACTCCAGACCGCCTTGTCGGCGCCCTGATCTGTTCGCAGATCATCCGGCTTCGTTTCTATTACGACCAATTCATGACCATCGACAGTGACGAAACTTTCACCGAACGGTTTGTCCAAGATTTTGAAATCAAGTACCTCGGACATTTCCTGGGCCACAGCGGTGACCTCGGAGTTTACTGGCGCGAGAATTCGAACGCTGGTTCCCTTTTTCTTGACCCTTTCCAGTATCTCACAATGAGCCTTGTACGCTCGGACAAGGCCTGCCGCCGTTGTGCAGTAGTTGATGCTCTTTGAAGCGTCGCGAAAAATCTGATTCAACTTGTTGATAATACCCGGCCTGCCCTCGAGTTCCCAGAATTCTTCAGATCCTTTTGGTGATTGGCGTTTGACAAATCTGCTTGATTCATATGCCAGCGCGAGGTCTTGGACAACAACCTCGACATCGGTTAGTTCGCGGCTTAGTTTGGTGACCAACGGCATCAGAACCTCGCTTGGAGATGACGGAGCATATGCCTCAGGCTTGCCGGGAACTACACGAAGCAGCCCTTTTCGTTGTAGCTCTTTGATTGCACCATAGGTTTTCGTCCTCGGTATTTGGCCGAAGAAGCTCAGTTCACTTGCTTTGATTTGGCCCATTCTAATCAGCACCAGGTAAATTCTAGATTCATAGTCTGTGAGGCCGAGGCGGCGTAAAGCAGCAATTTCGCGGTCTTCGACGGACAAGGCACTGATTCACCGAATGGGTATTTTCGTGTGAAATCTCCCCCGCCGCCTCATAAATAAGTGCCCGTTGGTGGGGAAGGTGGTGTCACCCTTCAATGAAATGCAATTCATCGACAGACTGGGTTTTATCATTAACCTGTCCATTATTTCAAACTAGTTAACTTGGTCCTTTCAAGAATGGAAGGCATACGCAGGAAGACCTAGTGTTGAATCCCGTTCAGTTCTCGGACTCCATAGCAATCACCGTTACCATGCTCTTCCTGATCATTGCATCATATTATGACCTCAAGGCACGCGAAGTGTCGGATAAGGTGTGGTTGTTGTACGGCCCAATCGGCATCGTCCTCACCGCCTACAGGATGTACCTTGACCCGACTAACCTCTTGTTAACAGCCGTTTCAATCGGGTTTTCAATTCTAGTCGCTTTCGGGTTGGTGTTCTTCGGTTTATGGGGAGGGGCTGACGCGAAAGCATTGATGTGCCTCAGTTTGACTTTGCCGCTTCCCCCGACGATCATAACCCCGGTTCTCGGTTTCGTTCACCCGTTTTTCCCTGTCGTCGTCTTAGTGACTGGTTACCTGTGTTCATTTTCGGTGGCCATCTGGATGGTGGTGAAGAACTTGATCCTATGGACGAAACTCAAGTCGCATATGTTCGATGGGCTGGAACATGAACCAGCGTGGAAGAAGGCGTTGGCCTTCGTGACAGGCTTTCCAACCCAACCGGCGCAACTGCAGTCAACCTTCTACCTGTACCCCATGGAGAACATTGTCGAGGACGAGAAGGGGGCGCGCCGAACGCTCCAGATATACTCCAACGTTGATGTTGACAGGGAAGAGGTTGTCTCAAAGTTCAATGATTCTCTGCGAAAGATAGGTTCGCCGAGCCGGGTATGGGCTACCCCTGGTTTACCTATGCTTGTCTTCATACTTGCCGGGGTAGTGATTGCACTGATTTTCGGAGACCCTGTCTTCGCTGGCATCTTTCTACTTCTAAAGCGTTAGCAAACAGTCGCAGGAGGAAGGATTGGACATAGTGCACCGTTGGGTGGGTTGGTAACGTAAGTGCTACCCCATTGAATTTGAAAGTTGAGCTGAGTCTGGGAAACATAGTATGCGGTTTGGGAATACGTGATACTGTAAGTGCCCGCAGGCAGAAATAGAGCCCCAAGACCCACAAAGTGCCCGTCCAATGTTGTAACTGTCCGCTGGAACGTCGAGTTAGATGCAGTCACCTGCACCCACGACAGCGGTGCAATATCAAAGGTACATCCACCACAAGAGGAACTGTCGCCCGTAACTAATGGGTCGGAGATCACCCTAGCCATTTCAAAATCATCCATTACGACACCAGTTTGAAGGAACAGGTCGGTGAAGTGTACAGTTGAAGGTGCGAAAGGCTGCATGAAGTGGTAATCAAAACCGAACTCCGGCACCTGGGCCGTGTAAGTGGCATTGTCCAGGCCATAATCGAAGTTTAGGCCCCCGTCCGGTGCAACGTAGAAAAAGTGGCCCTGGCCTTCCAGCTTTCCCGTACTGTTAGTCATACCACCGAAACCGAAAATCGGTAACGAGAGAGTGAATGTTCCCTCAGTCAAGTTCGCTGGGATTGCCCCCATTAAAGCGCCGTTGAATGCTTGCCCGATCGCGTGAGCGTTCTCGGGCAAAGCACCCAGGAGATGGTCGTCTACGAAGACTGGGCCCGTTATGTCCAGCTCATCTCCAAAAAGGAGAGTTATGCCTAACACTGTGAAACCTAGGAGATAGTTTTGAGATTGCGAGGGGCCGTATTGCCATACATACCCAAGCGTGTAGGCTTTGATTGTGTATGTGTCGTTCGTCACGTGAGAAGGTGTGTCGCCATAGAACCATATTTCGTGGAAATTCCAATTTTGGCCCGCAAAGAGGACTGCAAAATTATTTGATTCCATTCTTCGGCACAGTGGATCTGGCTGCGTAATCCCAAGCCTGATAATGCATTCGACGTACCCAACTGTAATTCCGCTGGAATCGTAGAAGTATGTCCGCGCCCTCACGGGGATGGAGAGATTCAGAAACCTGAAGGGCAGTAGCGCCTGGATTGCCCTTGTTCCGAACCTGTTATCGAAGGAAAAAACCCCGACCTGAAACGCTCCTCCCCTAAGCATTTTGACCGTTGCAGTCGCATTGGCGCCCAGGAAAACTGAAATCGGACTCAGGGCCTGAAGTTCATAGCCCCTAATGTATACCCGAATCGAATAGCCCAACGGGTCGGATGGAAGCCCGTAATCATGTTCATCCCACACCCCTGACCATGTGTGATTGAAGTATTCATTGAACCCGTAGAGAATGAACGGTATTGACGAGCTGTCCCTGTAAGTAGTTGTCCCGTTCGCGTAGGTCCCATTGATAACGTCAACGGCCCGAAGGATGCCTAAGTGATCGTAGGCTTGAATCAGAATATTTCCGCCGAAGAGTGCATCCGTGGGCGGAAGTGGTAGAGGCAGTGACCGTTCTGCCTCATTCGGAGTTTCAAGCGCGAAACCGTTCCAGAGTTGAAGTGTCCCAGATATTACCCCACCCACCTGCATTACGATAGGGTTGGGAGAGGGAGGGACGCAAGAGGTTGAGGTGCCGGGTAGCGGAGAAGGGCCGACATCGACCGTTACTGTTTCAGGGGACCCACCCAGTAGGTTAACCTGCGCATAGCCCGTAACCCATACGTTCAAAGTCAAACGGTTGGGAGTACTGGATGTACCAGGCAAAATGCCCGCGAATTCTGTACCATAAGGATCCGTTCCAACGTAACTCACGTTTGAGCCCGTGATGAGCTTGAAATCGTCCGAGCCAGTGTTCTGTGATAGGGTTATGTTGCGGTATACATGTTGCTGTGAGTCAACCCCCTCAACAGTAACGTTCAGAACCTTGAGGCCGATTTTCGGTAGGTATGGGTGACTTGTGAGCGAATGGGCTAGCGGAGTCACGCCATTACGATAGTCTATGCTGTCTATGCCGCACACCTCGGGTGCCCTATCCAGCGCAACAACCACTCCTTTCCTGTTTTCGCCCGGCGACGGCGTGATATTTGGGAGGTGGGCGGTGAGTGAATAAGCTGTGTCGTAGGTTGGGTCGAAACCCGCGGACGCTAGTATTTGGTATTGATGATTCGGAGCTAGCCCAGTTATGTTGAATTGCCCAGTCGTCTCATTCACGTAACTTCTGCCCACAATCTGGCCGCTAGCCGAGTCCTTCGCGTAGGCGACCCCCTTAGTTCCTAAAATAATGTTGTCGCCCCCGCAGGTTTGAGGAGAAAGAATGGGCAAAAAGCTGAACCAATTGTCGCAGATTGTGCCCGCTATGCTTGCTGGCCGGTCCCGCATGCTGACCGGAACGAACAGTGTCGTGTTAAAGGCATGAACGAAATCGGGGAGGCCTAAGGAGTTCGTGTGGTCTGCAACGAAGAGAGTGAAATTGTACGTACCCGCGACTGAAGGCGCGTTCAAGTCATGGAATCGGATGAATTTTGGCGGGGTGAAGTTGCGGAAGGTTCCGTTCAAGTAGTTCCATATTTCTACGCACCATGGGGCGTTGGGGTCGCGCAGGGAGAAATTCGGTTTGAAGCAGGGCCCATCGCTGGGGGCCCCCCTCCAACCATACGTCCAACGATTCGACTCATCGATGACGCTGTAGTAGTAGTAATCGTTTCTGATGTTGCTTTCAATGAAGTGAGTGTCATTGTCTGATGAGATAACTCCTTGCAAGAACTCCCTAGGTATCTCGACGCGGACAGCAATCCCAGGGCTGTTCACGTCAATTTCAACATCACCCGATGTGCTGAAGAATGGGCCCCAGACGTTGGCCGGTGCAATGGTTGCTGATGGGTCAACTGGTTGGGCGTGCACAGTCGGAAGATTGAGGTTTTGGGCCGTTGCGCTTAGGAGGAGGCTGCAAAGGACGAACAGTACAAGGGGTATCCTATGCCAGTGGAAACGTGCCACCTTACTAGTCACTATCCATCTCCCCCACTCCTCCTCTCAACGGGTTTACGTAACCTAGTCGCATATTGGCCGGCCGTAGGACGCTTTTCCTTTAACACCCCACATGCCCAGATGCGTGTAGGTTGAGTTTAAAAGACATGCTCAACCTTCCCAGAAGGGGAATATCCTGATTCCCCGTCGAGCTGCTCGCAAAGTAACGGCTTCAGGGTTACGAGGGTGCTAAACTAATATGATTCAGGGATTTGATCGTCGGCCACCCCGTTTCTTATCGCAGCATAGAATCGAGCTGCGCGTCGAAAATCGGGAGGCCGTCTTTGCCGTGAAAACGGTTGGCTCTCTCCGGCCGAACAGTTGAGTAGTCAGATTAGAGGTCTATTGGGGCCCCGCAATGTTCGCAGTAGTTGTCTCGATAGTGGAGTGGAAAGCCGCAGCTTATACACCTGTTGAATGTGGAGTCGGGTGCGGGCTCAGTTCGTGGGTAGAATGTCTTAGTGGCTGACTGCACTGGCGAAACGATTTGAGGCCTGTGTGCTACTTCAACTACTCCAGCTCTTCGAGCCTCTACGTGGGGGACGTGCTGGAGTTTTAGGTTCTGTTCGTCAAGTTTCGTCTTCAGGTTCTGAAGTTCCTGACTGGTTGTGAGCAAGCGTTCCTGCAAGCTGTTGAGTTCGGCCTTTAACTTTCCAACTTCAGGCTGTTCCCACACCTTTCCCATCATAGCCCTTTGGTCTTCAATGTCTTGCCTCTGGCTGAGGAGTTTTATGTCCTGGTCGGCGAGGGACGCTTTGAGCTTCTCTATTTCCTGCGCATCGACACTTAGCCGTTCCCGTAAAGATGAAACCTCCGTGATCAACTTTTCAATTTCTGGCCGGGTTCCCAACTGTTTTTCTATAAGTCTGTTCTCGCGAATGAATTGCTCCAATTTGAATTTGGTCTCAAATACCTCTCTTCTTAACGCTAAGTAACCGCTTGTCTCCCGAAGGTTATCTGTTCGGGCCGGTAGTGCCTGCGTCTTTTCCTTCACCTCGGTGACCTGTGAATTGTACCGGGACGCCGAGACTGAAGTAGGCACGATGGCCTCGAATTTCGCTTTGGATTGTTTAGCAAGCTCGTCTGACATTGCCGAAGCCCGGCGCGATACAGTCAGTATGAGTCCAATCACTAAGCCCACTAGGACAACGACGGCTATCACGATGAAAAGTGAATTTGAATCTCCAAGCTCTAAAGGAGACAATCTCGAGCAGCAGCTTCCTCGACATTCTGGAGTAATAAGACCATCGCCGAAAGGACAATTGCGGGAGGGACACGTACTCCTCCTGGATGCCACGGGCGTTCACACCAAATCGAGGGGCATGTAAAACTCGCCAGGCTCCGAGAGAGAGAAATGGGGTGAGTTCAACCTGCTTGTCGTGCGTCAAGCCAAAACGGTAAAGACCATGCTCGTCTTTTCGATTATTGTTTTCGCGCCTCTGAAATTATCACCGATTCTATTGTTGGGAGAGCTTGGAACATAATCGTTTGGCGATGGCCCTCTCGATTGTTTTGCCGCTCTTTCCGAAGGTTCGCTCCAGGACTAGGAGGAAGTCTCCAAGGTGTTGTGGGATGTCATCTCTGCCAAAGTAGTAGTTTCTTTCCACGTAATCATAGAACGCCTGGCGAACATGTTTCCCGAGCAAATCATCCATGACTTCATCCAAAGATTGCAGGAGCAGACGATTGTTGTCCTTCTTATCTACCGCTACCCCTTTACCGGTAATCACTTCCAATAGTGGGTTGTTATTTTGATGGTCCAAACGTACTTTTTGCAGCCGGCCGTCAGTTACGTGATCGGGATCATCCGAACCTAGCAACTGTGAGACCTCCCTTATCATACGTAAGTTGATTGTTGAACAAGCCCCGAACTCCGGCTATGTCCTTTGGATCGTGAGCGGAAGGATTCAACAGGAAGAGAACTGTGATCCGCATCTCATTCAGACTCTCGAAGGCCGATTGGACGAACTTGTACATGATTCCGTCCGGACTTTCAGCGGAGCTGTCGTTCAGAGCGAGATCGGTTAGGCTGTCAATGATTATGCTAATGGGCCCTTCGAAGTTCTTTTTGAGGATTGGCAGAAGTTCTGGCGCTCGTTCTAAGTCGATGAATCTTATCCCTTGGTCGCCATCGAAGGCCTGTTGGACACTGCTGCCCTTCTGTGTAATGACGGTGACCGCCTCACCAAGAAAAGCACATTCCAATGCAAAGTTCCTTACGAACCTCTCGTAGTCTGTCCGCGGGTCAAACTCGAAGAGTATCTTCCTGCCCAGCAATTTGTTGTGGTCGATCCCTAGTTGCCTGGAGAAGCTTCTGCCTTTCGCTTCATTCAGGCATCGTTTGATTTCAGTGAGAATTCCGACGTTGTTGAAGGGTTTGGTGATGTGTGCATTTGCACCTGCCTCTGCTGTGAGGCTTCTGTCGACCTCCCTACCCAGTGCGCTGAAGATTATGACGGGTATGTTCTTGGTTTTTGATTGAGTCTTTAGTGTCCTACATGTTTCCAAGCCACTTTTGCCGGGCATCATCAGGTCGAGCAAGACCAGATCAGGGGCCTCAACCTCTGCCAGACCAAGCGCTTCGTCTCCGCTCAGTGCTGAGACGACCTGGTACCCTTCCGCTTCCAAGATTAGCTTCAAGAGGTTGATGATGTCGGCTTCGTCGTCGACAACGAGTATTCTATCCAAAGATTCTTACAGCCTCCTCCCTCGGTTTCGGTAGTGTGAACGCGAAGGTGGCGCCTGAACCCTTGCCTTGGGAAAATGCCCAAATCTTGCCCTTCTGGGCCTCTACGAGTTTCTTGGCCAGACTCAAGCCAAGGCCTGACCCTTTGAAGTAAGTTGGCTTCTTGATGGCTGCGAAAGGGTCGAAGACGTGTTCAAGATCCTTCTTGTCTATCCCGATTCCACTATCGCTAACGTAAACAGCCGCTTCCGTCTCACGCTCCTCCACGCGGATGATGATGTGCCCTTTTTCTGGTGTGAATTTGCTTGCGTTATCGAGTAGATTCATCATGACCTCCCCCAGCCTGAGGCGGTTGCCGAGGACTAGTAACGGTTTGTCCGGAGCGTCGAGTTTCACGACCTGTTCCTTACTGCGAAATAGCGGTTGTGCCTCTTCGATGTATTCCGTGAGTATTTCCTGAAGATTCAGTTTCTCAACTGTGACATCCAGTTTGCCGTTCTCGTAACTCTGGATGGTCAACAAGTCGTTAGTTAAGTCTAGTAGTCTGTCGGCGTTACGTCTAACCACATCAAGTTGCGGTTTGATGGTAGGGTTGAGCTTGGATTCGCTTTGGATTATGTGGTCTACGTAACCTTTGATCGATACGAGTGGAGTTCGGAGCTCGTGAGTTACTGTGACGATGAAATTATCCTTCATGCTCTCAAGCTTCTTATGTTCGGTAATGTCACGCATTATGGCGTCTATTCCATGAGTTTCCACGCAAACGCCGTCGATGTAATCTATCGACCCATCCACCTTCATAGTGGCCCTAGGATATTCGCGCACCCACACCGAGCGCCCATCCTTTCGCCTAATTTCGAATTCAGCGAACTGAGGGCCCTCTCGAAGCTTCTCGAGGTATGCTTGCCGGTCCGACTTGTTCAGATAAACGTCGTTCAAGTTGATGTTTCGCAGTTGCTGAAGGCTTTCGTAGCCTAATATTCTGGCAAATTGGCGGTTGCTTCGGAGAATTCCTCCGGTTGGCGTGATCCGATAGACGCCCACAGGGAGGTTATCCAGAAGTGAATTTAGGTTATCGTTGGTTTTTCTCAGCTGTTCGGCCTTAGAATCCGCGGCAAGTGAGTTCTTCGCCAGCATCAGAGTTGCCGCCGCGAAGATAACCCATGTCAGGATTCCGAGGTTCAATTCGTTGCTGGGAACTTTGAACATTAGCCAATCATAGAAAGACTGGTATGTGATTTGTGTGAAGCTGAACCCGATCATTAGCCATAGCAGAAAGCCGAAGGAGGATAGCAGTAGACTGGTTCTGATTTTCATTCTTTGAAGTCCCCTTCATGCGCCGCTATGATGCAACCTGAATCTGACCGCCAGATTCAAGCACATGGAGTAGTGTAATTGGTTGCGTTACCTTCTGTAGCCTTGTATGGTGACACCAGAACCTATAGTCACACATAGCCGCTGTAATGCGTGTAGGTTGAACGTTGAGCAAAGTCAAGACGATTCAGGTAAGAGATGAGACTAAACATCGACTCGACTTGCTAGGCCGAAAAGGCGAAACTTACGACGACATAATCCGCAAACTCATCAGCAGTTATGCTAGGAACCTCGCCGTTAACAACCAGTAGACGCCATCTGTTCTTCGGTTCGGATCAATCATTTTCCGTACGTAAGTTACGTATCCCCTTTTAACGCCAAATGAAAGACATTTTGCAATAGAAGATAACCTGACGGCCGACCGCTTAGTTGAGGCAACGGGTTATGAGTGAAACATGGAGGCTTTGTAATGCGTGCCTGCCCTAATTGCGGCTTCCGAATGGGTAATGAAGCTAGGTTTTGTGTTCACTGTAATGCCGTGCTGCCAGAAGTTAAAGTGAGTACCGTTCCTCTCCCGTTGAAGGACCTTAGAACTGTTGCGTTGATTGCCGGCGTCGTAGGGGTGGTATTCATGGGCGTCGGCCACTTCTATGTCTACAGAATAACCCGCGGCCTGGGTCTCCTCGTAGCTGGCACGATAACAGGCTTGATTTTCATAGTTGCTGTGTTGGGAGGATTCTTTGGGGCTTCAACAACTATCGCTGCCCTTGTGGGAGTGCCACGTCTCGTATTGTGGGGTTGGCAAACACGCGATGCATATCGGTTGGCTAGGGCTTACAACGATTCTCTAAGAGATTCGGCACAGGTCTATTGACACGCATTCGAGTTTGTTTCAGAATGTCGCGGCAACGAAAGCCATGGCTTTAAGACTTGTACAATTCTCGCTACCGCAGAAAGGACAGCGCGTCGTAGCGGTTCGATCAGGGTCTAGGTCTCTCTGAATCATCTCGAAGTCTGTTACAATCCCGGAAGGGTAGAGCGAACGACATGCAGGGCATTTTACGAGGAGTTGGCCTAAACGACTCAATCGAAGCCACTGATCATCGGTTCCAGCGTGTTGCTTAAGAAATATGCTACAAGCAATCAGGAACAATTACGAGGGACCAAGACGACACTATCCGATGAGCCCTGTGTCGGAGGCATTGGATGACTCTTGTAAGGGCGAATTTTGTAACCCCCGTCGCCCTTTCCTGGTTACAAAACAAACGTAAGCCTTCTGGGCAGTTTAACTTGCGCAAGGGCCGGTCCCGAATGCAGGTATGGGATAGACTATCTAAGTCGAAGGGGGATTTCATTGTCGGGCTACGTTATGGGTACCCACTATGCTGCGTCCTGAACTTCACCATCGACTCACTTTTGGGCATACCCTCCGGGTTAAGCCGAGGAGAATCGCACCATGCGGAGATTGGGCCCTACGTCCCTTGTCATTTCCACAAAAGGGTACGACATACGTTGACCCGGAGAGAATCTATGCTTCTTCTCAAATCCGGTTATTCCGTTGAACACCTTGCCCCGACGGATCTGATTGAAACAAAGGTTAATGGAAGGTTGGTTTCAAGAATGCGAATCCCTGTAGGTTTAGACGCCATTTATGTTTCGCAAATCAAGTTGAGAAATTAGGCGGGACAGATTAATTCACAGTTGCCGGACTGGTTCTCTGTGTGACAAAAAGGACACTTGCTCCTAATCCCATACACATGCTTTCCAGATGCTTCGAAGGTTCGTTTTTCCATGACAACTCCGGATGGATAGATACCGCCGCAGAACCTGCACCTAACCATTAGTTGTCCCATAATGGAAGCAACTAACTCAACTGTATGGCATGGGTTAGTTAATCACATTATCTGAACCCATCGCTTGTCGATGTGAAACGTGATTTTGCTTAGGCAAAACTTTGAGGCGTGAAGTTCACTGGATTATTGTCTTGGGTTTGCGGGCAAGCGAGGCCACACTAACTATTACTGATATGATTGCGAGGTAGAAGGCTGCGGTCACAAGGTTCCTGTAGTTATTCTGGTCGCGCCATTGGCGAATTGCAAAGTCCGCTTCATCCCGGGAACTCACTACCTGGAAGTAGTAGCTGGTGACAGCGACCCCTCTTACCGTAACCTTCACCGACCACACCCCGGTCGCGTTGAGCGCCTGTGAAATTACAGTTGTAATAGTCTGACTTGGACGGACGATGAAGGACGCATTCTGTACGAGGCGACCGTTGTTCGTTATGCTGATCACACCTGTCTGCACGGTGCCGAGAGTGTTCGATAGGAAAATGGTTACGTTGGATGATTGACCATAAACGCCGACTTTCGCGTCGGTTGAATACAGGGCGGGCACGATTATCGCATCGACTCCCGTCGGGTTCACGTTGAAGCCTTCCTGTAGCCCGACTAGAAACACGTAGCTGATGACGGCCCCAGCGACAACTACTACCACTAGAAGCAGGCCTATTATGATAGGTGAAACTGCGTTAGAGCGCCCGATCAAGCTTCTCTAACCTGTACGTATGATTGTGGGGTTCGCGTATTTTACTTCGTCAGATGCACGTTGCGGTTTCCCATCCAATCCGTACTCTTGCGGTATGGTGGGAATGACAAGTAGTTCTATAACACCCTAAGGCATGGAGTTTCCACGGATTTCGTTGACATCAGGATATTCCGATGCACTAGTTCTTGCGCCCTTCGGCCTGGTTGCACTCTCATTTCTTGTTACGTATTTGACGATGCCTTGGTTCATAGAGGCCCTTAGAAGGGCTGGGATAACCGGCAGAGACTTGCACAAGCCGCGAATGCCTTCGATCCCAACCATGGGGGGTGTTGGCATCTATGCCGGATTCGCCGTCGCGATGACCATCGCCCCCACCCTCCAATTGGACTACAGGTTGCTGTTCGCTATCTTCCTGTCAGGAACGCTGGCCGTTCTGGTAGGGATCCTGGATGACCTATTCAGTTTGGGAAGGTTGGCACTTGTAGCGTTGACGTTCGCTATCAGCCTGCCAGTGGTCAGCTTCCAAGCGGGGTCTACATACGTGTACTTGACACCGTTCGGCCCTGCGGATTTTGGGTGGTTCTTCTGGGCCTTGGTCCCATTCGCTTTCGCTTTCCTAATGAACGGTGTGAACATCTACGCCGGCTTCAACGGCCTTGAGGCAGGTTTGGGAATCATATCCTCAATATCGTTAGGCATTTGCGCATTGATTTACGGGTCGATGGAATCCGCGGTGGCGCTGCTGGCGATCGCCGGAGGCTTACTGGCGTTTCTGAAATGGAATTGGTGTCCCGCGAAAGTATTCGTCGGTGGCTCTGGGACTTTCCTTTTGGGCGCGGTTCTGGCCAGCGCCATGATTGCCGGCTCCATTAAAGTAGTTGGGGTCATAGCCCTGTTCCCATACTTTATCAATTTCGTACTCCGGGCCACGGACCGATTCCATTGGTCTGTAGGGAAGACGCTTCCTAACGGGAAGATTATCAGCAGAAAGCGAAATGCCCTGTGGGCATTGTTCATGTTTCGGAGAGGAAGGACAGAACGTTATGTGGTTCTACGGTGCCTCGCGGTTCAAGTCGGATTTGCAGTTGCGTCGATCGTGTTCGCGTATTTCCACGTGAACTTCATCAGGACATAATCGCTTGCTAACGACACCAGTCGTCTTGGCTTACAACCGGGTAAGAATTCTAGCGTTTAGTTGTCGTCGTCTTCCGTAGCGCCGCACCTCGTAAACTATCAGGGCTACAAGCAGAACGGCAATTAGAGATGCGGCAGCGACAGGAAGCAGAAACCTCTCCAAGCTCGCGCCTTCCAAGACGATTGTCATATCAAACGTAACAGAAATGCGAACGCTTGCTTATTCAGATCTTCCCTCTATGTGCTTAGTTCTTTGTAGTTACCTGGTCACCGGGGCGTTGGGTTCCTAGTGACAAAATCCCTTTGTGGGCAACTTCCCCTTTCACATTCCGGTAACCAGGGATGGCCACGGAGCTATTTTCCAGAACAGTTGAAAGGCTCAAGTCTGGAATCAACTATGTCTGTTCCGGATGCGGAATTCTACTCTATCACACGGGCGTTGACGGAGCATATGAGGCTGGCCAGGAAGCCTTCCCATCAAAGCAACCAGCCGAAGTAGTGAGTCGAATGGATTCCTGTCCGAATTGTGGCCGAAAGCTCAACCCGGAAGCAGACTCAACCACAATTAAGATTTCAGGGTTCCGTTAACTTGTCAGCGCATGCTGATTTTGTTCTGCTTTGAATCATACGTCTTTAACCCTACGCCTAATTCCAAGGCTAGGGCAAGCAAGCCAGAGCCAACCTAAATTTCGAAACCGGCTGGAGACGCAGCCCCGAACTCTCCCGCGAAATCATACGAATCATTTAGCGTCGCTAAAGCCCAATCAATGCTGTTGAGATAGTGAAACCCACTTGGACACAGAATCCATGCGAAGACCTGGATGTTTGCCAACGCAAGTTCGCGTTAGAATTCTTGATTATGGTTCACATAATTATCTGAATGTTGGCGCTTAATCCTATATGACGCCTTGTCTGGCTTGTGGGTTTAGCCGCGTCGAACAGTCAAACACCCACGGACTGTTTGACGGCTTACCGCTCACCAGCCTATCTAAGAGAGGTCTAGCCCGCATGATACGTGACACTTTCGAAACTAACCCAGGACTCTCCCAACTGTTCATGAGTAAGATGCTGGAGAGGGCGCGATTTGTTGGACTCAGCGAGGACCTGATCGATTTTGAGACACACCTCGACATGAAAGGAACATACCAAGACAACATGCGAATCTTCTACCGGGAATACCCGCAACTATCACGGAACTCGGACTATTTACGAATCAAATGCATGCGACCGTTAACTGGCGCCGCCCTTGAACAGTCATGGCGAAGCTTCGAACGAAATAACGGACATGATATCACAGAGCAGACTAGAACGCCGACTGAACCGCCGCCAACAACAGAGTTAGTCATAACCTACACTATTGGTGGCGCACCCGAAATATCAGGAAAAGAAGCACCTAAACCACCTGAACCAATTTCGACGAAAACGATGACTCCAAGAACAGAATCCAATCCAGCCGCTTCAACTTACCGAGAACTCGTGAAATCAATCCTCGACCACGTCACCGTATTGACTGGTGAGAAGGCGACTAGGATGATTCTCCACCAAATAGAACGGGAGATGACCAGGACCACGTTCAACTACTCAAGGGACCAAAACCCACCCCACCACCTCACTGAAGCCCTAGACGACATCTTACACAGACGAAGAACCCCATAGTGCTAGGCAAGCATGACCTGGCCTGATCGATTGCTATGCCCCAGTCTCCAGGGTTTTCTTCATTTCCAGAAACTGTTCCTTTGTGAGTTCACCTTTCGAGTAGCGGAGCCTCAGAGTCCCAAGGGCCTCATCGACTGACGTGACCTGTCTCGAAGGCGTTCTTTCCAGAATTGCGAGGCCTATGGCCATTAGCACTAAAATCACGATAATGGCAATAATCAAACCGAAGATCGCCGACCCAAGACCCCCCAGACCCACCATTAGACTTCGAGCAAGCTGCCTCACCGATTCACTCACTGAACCGGATTCAAGGAAACCCCGCAGCAGAAACGGCATCATAATTGCGAAGACCAGCAACGCTACCGCCGCCAGAAGAATGCCCACAACCCCCCACACCAAGACCCTGAGGACATGGTAAATCGTGGATCGCTCGCTTCGCATAGGCATACAAAAGAAACTTTCTTGAACTCGAATGTAAGCCTGCCTCAGCCTCGCATATCACTTGCGAGAACATCCTTCTGCTTGCGAGCCCTCGCAAAGACTTAAGAAATCGGGAAAAGGCTGGGCGTTCGTTACATTTACATGATGTTGCCCAAGCCAGACAGGACTATACGTTTTTGACTCGCGTTGTTGCACTGAATCCTTAACGTAACCACGGCCAGATACGGCTGTGACCGCAATTGAGCCGGCTTCTAGTCAAATGCAAAAAGTGTGGATCCTTCTACCCCTCTGGCATAACAGCGGAACTGGAAGACGTACAACGCAAGCTGAGAGAGTCCAACTTAACAACCACCACGTGCCCATACTGCAATTATCAGAACCCAACTGCCTACACGAAAATGATCCTAACACCTGCAATGTACTAATTGACACGGCCATGAGTGAATTCGCTCAGTTCAGGAAGGTATTCGATTCGAGAATAATTCGGTGAAGGATGCCTAAGCAGAAAATATGCGACTATTGTCGCAGAGGGTGTTTCCCCGGGGCGGAATCAACCTAATGATGGCCATTCTCTCCGTCATTGTTGCGGTGTTGGATTTGACGCTGCCAGGTTATGCGTGGATTCTGGTCGCGGGAATTTAGTAAGGTTGTGTTGTCGTTCTTGCTCGGCCTCCGCCTCCTCAGCCTGTTAACGGCGGACCTTCTAGAAAAAACCAACAAAATAACTGGAGTCTACCGTCGCGTTTGACGGTCTTCGTTGTGTGTGCGCGCACCAGCGGCGCCTATATTATGGGAGCAATGTATTCGATCAGGGTCGTGACTCCGGTAGGGGGAGTTTTCACGTACGCAGTTACTTACGGCGGAACAGGTTAATGACTGAATGAAAATTGTGATTCCTCAGAGTCATTTCTGCCACATTTATGTCACCTTATCCCGCATCCCACAGCTTGTTTCTTGAAGGGCTGTTCGGCCAAACTGGGAACTGAGCCCGTCGTCCTGTCGAAAGACTAAGGATACACCGCATCCTACCCGTCTTCCCCTTCCAATTAATTGTCACTCCCTCGGTGCTGTAGATGCGAACTGGCAATATTGCAGCGGCCCTATTCCTATTAGCGACGATAGGTGCCGCCTTTACTCCAGTAATCTACGCCACGCCCACGGGAGGTTTTCTATCGACCCGAGGGACTTCGATTGTTGATTCCGCTGGACAGGCGATTGTATTGCGAGGGATCAACTATCCAGGGTACGCGCAGGACCATCCTGGTCTACACAACTCGATGGCTTACAGTACTTTCGCAGGTAACGAATTCAACGTAGTCAGGCTGCCACTTTCGTGGGCAAACCTAGAACCGCAACCAGGCGCCTTCAACTCTGAATACTTGTCATCGCACGTGGATCAGGATGTTCAATGGGCAAAGTCCGCTGGTATCTACGTTATACTCGACATGCATCAATCCGACTGGGCTGGAAGATTCGGCGGAGAAGGTGCACCCGATTGGATGGTTGAAAACTACGCGGCAAACGTTACTGGTATGCGGCATGCTGCTTCAGACTTCTGGTCGAACACGAATCTACAGGACCACCTTGTTCAGGTCTGGGTAAAGATCGCGCAGCATTACGCCAACGAACCTACAATCGCTGGATACGACCTGTTTAATGAACCCTGGATTTTCACTTCGGTGATTCCCGGACTGAACGCAACACGGGCCCTCGAGGCTTTTTACATCAGGACAATTCAAGCGGTCAGAGCCGTTGACCCAAACCACATCATCTTCCTTGAGCCTGGCAGCGTGAAAATGTTCAACCTACCCATATCGAACATTGTCTGGGCGCCACACTTCTACCCACTGGCGTTTGCCCCCAAGTTCTATCTCGATAACTACACATTCCTTGAGAATGATTTCATGGCCAAATACCAGACGTTTGTAATCGATTATGGGGACCCAATGTGGATCGGAGAGTTCGGGGCCTTCATGCCTGACAATTCAAGCCGCGCAATCTGGTTACAGGTGGCGCTGGATCTTTTCAACAGATATGGAATTGGCTGGGGATGGTGGTCATACGATGGACAATACACTTCGATACCGGACCAGCTGTATATTCCGCCCTGAAAGCAATTTGACAAATAGAAGATTAACAAGAATTCGCTTGCGGGACGTACGGTAGAGTTGAAAGGTTGCCTCCTGATTCTTTCATTGTTCGTCTTCCTGCTATGGACTCTAGTTGGCGTTTTTGTGAGCGCGCAGGGCCAGATGAATATTCAGGCTGGGGGTTGGGGGGACGAAGCGTCCGTTGGGAATATCGGAGTTCGAGCGGAAATCCGCACTCATGTTTACGCCCTCAACGAGCGGGACCTCGGTGATTCGTTCTGGGTGGGTGACAATCTAGATAATGCTGGTTTCGTTCAGTTTGGTTACCAGATTGAGTCGCCCGGAAGGTACTGTGTCAGCGGGCAGGTGGTTGGCGGAGCCCAGGAGTGCTCCAGGACAGACACGCTCACCGATGCCGATGCGCGTTGGTTCTGGGAATATTTTCCGAACTTGAAGCGAGCCGACTTCTACTACGGAATCGGAACTTTTGGTTCAGTGGGTTCCAATGGGACGTGGCACCAGTATTCCGTCATGCCGAGCGCGGCGGGTGGATGGGCTTTTCTTCTTGATGGTAACCAAGTTGACGGCATAGACTTTCATTGGACTCACTCGAAAGATCGAGTTTACGTAGTCGCCGAGAAAGTGACCACATCAACCTCGCCCGGCCTGTTAGGGCCGGTAGAGTTTCGGAACGTTGCCTACCTGAAGGATGATGGATGGCATGGGGTCAGCCAATTGTACGTGCTGCGAGGGTGTGGAGTCAGTCAGAATTGTGGATCGAGTGTTCCATACGGTGTCCAACTGAAGGGGCCAAATTACATCGTCGCCGGCTCGGGTGCGGACCTACTGAAGACCGGTTCCCTTCTGTGGACGAAACGCGGCACAACACTCACAATCCAAGTCCCGGTTCAGGTCAGCGTCTCAATCGATAATGTTGAGCACGGGCTGGGACCAAGTGTCAGCCTTGAACTTGCAAATGGCGCCCATCAAGTTGCAGTTTCCAGTTTGGTGGACATGGGTAACGGGACTAGGCTGGAGTTCAGCTCTTGGAGCGACGGCCTGACAGTGGCGAACCGAACCATGAGCCTTGAGTCGGACACAACTCTTCAAGCGACGTACGTAACTCAGTATCTTGTAACCGTCAACCCTGGCGTGGGGACTCCCATGGAGCAATGGGTCAATCAGGGCAGTACGGTGAGCTATTCAATTCCCGCCACGACGATTCGTATGGACAACCCCCTGGGCTACTTGGGAGGGAGATGGGTTTTCACAGGGTGGTACGAGAACGGAAAACCGGTTACGAATTCGACTTCTGGGTCATTTGTCGTTGATGGTCCACGCGAACTCGATGCGAAGTGGCAACCCGATGTTACTCAACCCATCGCAATCTTGTTCTTCATTGCAGTTGCAGGTGTAGTTGTGTGGTTGTTCTATAGGAGGAAACGTAAAGTTACCTTCGGTCGTTCAGGAGCAAGACCAGAGCCGAGGCAGGTTGAGGCTCTCTCCGAGTCTAGTGCTGATGTGAAGCAGGGGCCTACTGTTCCACAGACCGCGATCTGCCGCTATTGCGGTGGAAAGATACCGACCGGAAGCACCCACTGTCTAGAATGTGGGCTGACGGTACGTTTCCTTGGCGCAGATTAAGTCCAGTAGAACGAGTTGAATTGGTGGGAGACGACGTCTACCAGTATCCGTAGCCGTAGCCAGGATACCAACCGTAGAAACTCGGGTATGACAAAACTTGTGCGGGAGTTCTAATATCGGTCTCTCTTTTCTGTTTTCAGCTCATATCCTGTCTGCGTGCCTTCCTTATCATATTTGACTCGGACTTGTCGTTTGGCTCCCTGCTTATCTACGACGTTAAACGTAACCACGAATTCTTCAGATTTCTTGTCATATCGGACGCTTAATGTTTCCGTCGAATTAGGTTCTAGTCTCTTCTTAACATAATCCTGGGCCCTACTTTCTGCTTCTTCAAAATTCAAAGCAAATCAACCCCAAAATGGAATTCAGCATTGAAAGGCCCTGAAAGATTCGTGTATTAAACCTTGGTTCTGAACATAGTCACAGCTCTTCCGTCAGGATGCTTGAGAAACTGGTGGTCGCCTTCCGTTCGTTGGGGAAGAAATCCGGCTTTGCCTAGCCGCTTGATAAGTTTCCTTCCAGAAATTCGCGGAAGTTTCGACAACTACGCCACAATTTCGATGGCCTTTACGGCGAGTTTCGCTGTACCTTTTTCGTGTGTCGCTTCAAGAACTAAATGAATAGCTTCCTTGATTCTGCGAATAACTTCTTCTTCAGTTTTTGCTTGGGTCATAGCTGCCGGAAGTTCTCGGCAATGAGCCACATAGTACCCTGCCTCATCTCTTCGTATGTTTACGTGGAACGACCTACCCGACAACCCGAATTCGACCTCAACCTAGCTATAGCGATTCTACAGCCAACATCGTCATCATGATGATAAGAGTACTTAGGGGTAGCTTTTTTCGCGCCCCTCAATGTCCCTCTCAAAGAAGCCCAGTTCACCGGCCCTGACACAGAAAATCTGGTCATTACCTAGAACCCTGAGGATATGGTAGACCGTGAGTCGCTCGCTAGCTGCTGCTGCCGCAAACGACGGAGTAAGAGGCTAATGCGCCGGATGCGGTCACTATTTTGAGGGTGTAGGAAACCCCCCGAACAAAGGTGCCCGATGATATGTCCACTGTGAAGGTAGTCGACTGTTGCGGGCCGAGCGTCGCAATGGCCACTGTGAGCGTTCCACGTATGCCGTTCACGAAGACGTCGGCGGAATCAAGCACTATCGGCGTGTTCCCCACGTTCTTGAACGAGCCTGAGAATTGGTTTGAGCCCCCGCCCCAATCGTATCCCTCCAAAATCAACTGCTGAGCAACCTGCTGACCCCCACCAGCAGTATTCGCCACCGTCCCAACGGCGAAAACGTACAGTAAAATCGCAGCCGTAACAGTAACCGCAATCACCAATAGCGCTGCTACGACTTCGTTCACCGCTCTATGATTCAAAAGCCTCGATCCGCAACCAATTCCATCCCTACTGTCTCCGCTGTTCATACTAAAACTACTACGGAACATCCGTACCTCTCAGCCAAGCCTTGGGAGAATTCCGTTGGCCGTTGCAAAGTCGAATCCGCAATTTTGGCTTTCAATATTCATATTACGTAGAGATGGGTCCAAAAATGTCCGGTCTTCGTCTTTGCCTTCTCCGTGAAATTGAAAGTGTGATCGGCTGACAGGATTCTAGTTCCCTCTTTCAATTCCTTGCGCAGTTTCGCTTCAAGCCTATCATTGATTTTCTGTGAAAGGTATGCTATGACAACAGTCGCTTCTGACAAATCCTGCTTAAAGAAATCCGCATTCACAACCCGGATCTTATCCTCCAAACCATTTCTTGCAATTTTTCTCTTGCTCAGCCCAGCAAGGATCCTGCTCTTTTCAATTCCTACAGCTGTTACTGCGTACTTTTTCGCTGCCGCAACGAGAACTCTCCCATCCCCACTGCCCAAATCATACAACACATCACCCTTCCTGATTTCGGCCATCCTCAGCATCTCGTCAATCGTCTTTTGCGGCAACGGGATGAAGACAGCTTCGTTCCTTGCAAGCTTGTAAAGAAAATAAAGCAGGACTGCAGCGCCCAGACCAGCAATAGCGGTTAAAGTAAGAGTTAGATGCACAGTCGAATACTCCGTCTCTGGCTGACTTGAACTCTCACTCGCCTTTCTTAAGCAGGCGCGAAAGCCGCGTCTAATGGGCTGGGGCGGCGAGGCCTAACCTCTTGATGACGGTGGTGAAATCGTCTTTCCTGACGCTGACCGAACTCACACCTAGAAGTAGTAGCAGTCCGACGATTCTTCCTTCATATCCTACAAATGTCATAACATCCGGGAACCATTGCATGGACATGATGAACCCTACCTGTTCAACGAGCAACAGGGTGTATGCGAAGATTATGGCCCCGTCCCCAGCCCTGCGGGTCAGGCTCCAGTTTCGGCTGGTCTCATAGACTAAGTAGGCCGCCGCGAGCGCCATTACGCTTCTTAGAGCTAGTTCCATGGTTGGGGGAACGGAGAAAGAGAGAGCGACATTCTCGAATAGTAGGGCATGTGCTACAACGATGACCGTGATTAGGCCTGGAATGGCGAGTTCTATTGAGAACGATTCGCCGATGAACTTCAGCCTCATTCTGCGCGCATAAGTGAGTGCAAGGAATAGGATTCCGTAGGTTTCGAGCAGGAGATAGACTGCGTCGAGTAGAACCCCTCCTCTTAACTGGGTTGCGTTGAAGACGACGATGATAAGGTTCGAGATGAAAGCCAGCGATAGTAAACCGAAGGCGGCAGGTATGCCGAGCAGGTATGGGATGCTTGAAGCCTTGCAGGGCTTCAGAGAGGAGTAGAAGACAGCGACCGCGGCCAAGGCAGATATGGCTTCGGCCACAACAAACAGCCCGGAAGCCATCCGCGAGTCGCACCTACGTCAAAGCTACCGGCGGCTTGGCTTATTGTGGTTTCTGTTACTGGGCTGTGTAGCGGCCCATGGACATGGATAAGACCTACAGGTTTTTCGGGATGAGATCAAGACTGAGTCATCACGGCGTGGGAGTCCTGGCGTAGCTTGATAGCGATGAGCCTAACCATTCTTCTTGTGTGTTCTGCTCTCTCCGTGGGAGATGGAATGGTCACCTGGTGGGGCGCTCGTAATGGGCTCATGGAGTTGAACCCGTTTCTGCGCCACGTCCTCAAGAAAACTGGCTCAATAGGATTATTGACCACGAGAGCAGTCACGTTGGGACTACTACTTTTGCTCTTTGACATACTAAGCGTAGAGCTTTGGACATTCTTCGGTTCAACATTCTCGCTAATTCTCGGCCTAGTTCTGTTACATGACCTAGGGAAACTACGCCTGCAGAAGCTAATCGTATGATTAAGCACTCAGAAGGTTTCTAAGTTGCCAGTTCCCTGAATGTTATGGTCTTGACCTCGCAGCGGTCGTAGACACTATCGTTAGTGATTAACGTCTGATTTCGCCTTAACGCGGCAGCTGCATGCACGGAGTCGAAGTACGTCAATTCTCCAAAGTCCTCTCGGAGCTTGTCGGCCAAGACGTAGTCATCGATAGTGGTCGCTTCCTCTGGAATTCCATGCTGCATGAGTTTTCTTTTGATGAAGATTAAGCTCGTGTACACTTCTCGTGGACCCTTGCCTTGGGAATACAGGACTGCTCTCATTTCGTGGACCGCGGATTCTAAGAGGATGACATGGATTCTGTTTTTGCTAGCCTTTTGAAGGATTTTCCGAGCTAGCTTATTCCACCGGTCCCTAGGCCTAAGGGAGAATAAGAACTCTGTCTCGGCTAGGTACGGCAATTACTTGGCCTGCTTGAACAGAAAGGTTTCGGCTCTCCGCCTAGCGGCCCTAGTGAATTTGACGTCGCCTATCAGCCTATGAAGTTCGGAGTCAACTTCTTCACTGAGCGGAATAACTATGAAGCTATCCCCTTTAGGCAGAACATACACGCGCTGACCTTTTCTGACTTCAACGTTTTTCCGAACGTCACTTGTCAAAGTTACTCGATAGCGGGAGTCAACTTCTACCAGGCTCATATGCACGCACACTTCTCCATTTACACGCAAAGCTGACCAAATGTGGGAAATAAGGTTTCCTATGCATCTTATCGCCATATATGTGGGGCAAGCCGATGTGCGTTTGTGCCCGTGCTCGCCTGTTAGCCAGGAGAGCTTTCGCTTCAGGCGACACGACGTCTTCTCTCGCATTAATGCGTAAGATGTTTCTTCTGCAGTATTCGAGCTGCTCGTCAAGAGGAACGTTTTCGGGAATTGTCGACCGAACGTGTGTACGGTCGATTCAATAGATTGTCTTAGCCTTGAGTTCTTCAGAGGCGAGATAGCGACTCGCGTGATTAAGCATTCAGAATGTATCGATGAACCGAGCCGGGCGCTTCAGTGACTAGGAAGTGGCGTTTAGCATCCGTAGTCTGGTTGCTCCGTTCTTCTCCGTCTCGGAATTTGAGATGTAGCCTATTCGCGGGCGAGATGATGCTGTTTCCACTTGGATAATGGCTCCAATCCATTCTTGGCTGGACACCCTAGCCGACTTTTGAAGACCTTATTCCCAGAACTTTCCCCAGCAAGTTAGCTAGAAACTTCGTACGCGGACCTAGAAAGCTAGAGAGGATGTCGATGTTTTCAACTCGCATTAGTCGGGTTGGCAAATGGCACGTACAAGTCGGGCAACAAATTCTGAGTGACCTTCTGCAAATTACTTCAGCGCATTGAGAACAGTAGTTTGATCCTAACCCACCGGTCAAGTTTGGGGAAGGCTGAACAAATAAAGGGAAGGAAAGGGAGCTTTGACTCCCCCGGGCTTATGAAATCGTGTAGCTCAGTAGTTGGAACGCTGCAGTTGTTTACTTGGTCCAAGAATATTGCCCTATTTTGCAATACTCCTCAAAACCCAGTCTACGATAGACACCGACGCCGAGCTGTGATGAGCCTAGAACCCCAACCCGGTATCCAAGAGCGCGCGCCTCGTATAGCGGTTCTAAACTCATTGCGCTTCCAATTCCTTGCCGCCTTGCTTTCGGTAGAGTGGCAACGTTGTAGATCCCTGCTACACCCGCGCCTTGGAACAGCGACGATGTTGCGATGACCTCCCCATTTAGCCGACCGTAGTAGTTACGCATCGGAGAAGCCTTTCCGAAACCCAACGAGGCGCAGAAATCGAACATAGGCCTAACAACAAATTCGGGCATCGGGGCAGCGGCAATTAGAACCTCGCTCCACTTTTGTAGTGACTCGGCATCACTAACCATTTCGACCTCAAGCCCAAGAGGTTTGTCCAAGCTCTCATTCAATGCCTGTAAGTCAACCGCCATACCCGGAGAATCTCCTTCTTCATTGACCAACCCGTGGGCTTCCAGATACGCCCCTAGGTTCTTTGGGCGCGTTGTTGGCCCGGTCCACCAGAGCATAGGCACGTTGCGTTTCTCGTATCGGCGCAGTGCTGCCTCAATGACCGCGTCTACGTTTTGTGGCTCAAGTCTCGCGCGGAAGACGCTATTGAACAATGGAAATGGAATATTAGTGATGGTCCACAACATGTCGGGGTCATCGTGAACTTCCGCCTGAGGCCAACGACGAAAAGCAGTAAATAATTCAAACATGTTGGTCTCGATGGCCCGAACCAACGCTGGTTCCGAAAGACCTTCCAGCTTGCCGCTCACGCGCTCTTCCTCACTCCATTTGTTTGGGTACTTCTTGTCATCGCGCCCTAAGGGTTTAGTGCGAGATACGCAGTTAGGAAGCATGTGAACCACTTGTCCGACGGCACCGACCCGGCCAATAACAAAGGATAACAGGATTTTTCAGGATTTGGGATTACCCGGTAAGAATTGATGATTTAAACGAGACAAAACTAGAAGAGGTTTACAACCTAGCTATCGGAAATCTATCAGACCAAAATTGAACCGTCGCGGTTCGTCGTCTTAGTGTGTGTGTGGTACCCGTGGTGCGAGCAACCAAATTTGAACCGGCGTCCTTCATGTAATTTTGTGTATGGGTCAGCTGTTGCGCACACACCAGAAAAAACTAACTGGTTCAGGATTCCAGACGGAATGATAACGTCGGATTAACACGAACCCATTTGGTATGTTCTTTCTTGCCACTCAGGAAGCTGTTTTTTTGGTGGAAATATCGAAGCCTACTTGTTCCCTCTGGCTCAGTTTATTTATTGCCGACTCAATGTATCCTGCTAGTTCGGTGTTTGGGGTCTCGACGAATTCAAGCACAAGTTTCTGGTAGAGTTTTCTCGCGATGGCTGTTTCTATCGTTCCGCAGTTCTTACCGAAGTTCTTCTTCAATGCCAGATAGAAAGTTGGTAGACGTTGCGGTAACTTCTCGAACGTGACCTCACGCTCTAGGAACCGAAATGCCAATTTCGCTTGCTCCTTACCTAAAACGTCTTCAATCGCTTCTTTCACAGATTCGACCAGAAGTGGATCGAAGTCGTCCATTAGGGGCAAGTTTACGCTTGCCGGTTCGGGCTTGGGGGGCGCTGATTTGAGTTTGTTTCTGGCGTTCTCGGCATAGTCCGCGAGTTGGTAATATTCGCTCTTTTGAAATTCGAGCCCGTACTTCGAATAGAGTCTATGCGCAATCTCGTTTTCAATAGTTTGAGCGCTTGCTCCAAAGTATTTCTTCAGGACAATAGAAATTGTCGGTAAATTATCAGGTATCTCTTCAGGACTGATCGACCGCTTGTTTTTCAGGTTGGAGCGAAAGGCATCCACAACGTCTTGACTGAGAAGTGACCTAATGGCTTCGTCCATTGATTCGAGAAGTGCAGCGCTAAATTCGTCATTGTGCGCTGTCAAGATCATTCCAGCATATTGGCCGGCTGGTTCCGCCTCAGCCTCAAGTAGAAAGCGTAAGCAAACGCCAGATACGACCAGTGAAAGAACAACTCAAGAAAACTACCATCATAGTAAACATCATTCAACGTCGACCAAGTAAACAGAACATCTGCCACGAAAGTAAGAAGTAACCCGACCGTAACGAATAGATAAGGTCTCCAGAACGTACCCTTTTTGAACAGGAAGAACATCGGCAATGCGACAACCAATAAGGCTACATCAAGAAGCGGATAAGCCAAACTAACAACAACATCAAGGAAACTCTTCCCAATTTCAGATACGTAAGTCGCAGGAATCAGAACCACAAGCAGTAGACCTGCCAGAACTAAAACTGCCAAAATTACTGTCAGCATTTTTCTTGAAGAAAAGAAGTCACGGAAAGGCCATGCCATCATCACCATCGCACACATCAAAGGAACGTACCCTGCTAACCAAAACCCATCAGCAGCCGAAGGAAACGGAATAGGAATCGAATACCAGAGCGTATACACAGCCCACGTGGATTCCCCAAGAAGCCAAAGCAACATTCCGAGCGAGTAACCCAACCAAACAATCGAAACTCGATTCTTCGTCCTCACACCACTACGTAGCAAGCCAGCCGTTGCCGCAATGAAAGCAGCAAAGGCCAGTAAAGGCGGAAGACCATTCGATAGCAGATAGAGGAAGCTATCATTGGCTTGAGCCAGAAAATACACAATTCCAACCGCCGCAGCTGAGATCAGGAGAACGATCATTCCTTTGTCTAGTGTCTGACTATGCTGGCCACCTGACTCCAGTTGTGTGAGTTTTTTCATTTGTCGATCTTCACCGTGCCCTTCTTCAGTACGATTTCATTATCCTCTTTGAGGAACACTAGCAAGTCGCCGTAATCCAAACTGAGATGTTTCCTGACAGCTTTCGGAACGGTCGTCTGAAACTTACGAGTAACTCTTGAAGTGCCCACGGATTCCAACGAAGCACACATTCAGGACCTCCTAGAAGTAGTACTGTAGGTTAGTCTTGGTGTAACCTATGCCTTTCGACATGAGTGACGCATTCAAATGATGCTGCATGCTGTATGAGGGGTTGTTAGCGGACACTTCCCCCTAAAAGCAAGAACAGTCAATTTGTGTGGTGTGTGGGTCGTGGTCAGGTGGTGCGCACATACACAAAACACTCCCCCCTCTGGGTGGGAGAGATTCTGAAAAGCGAAAACCTGGCAATGTCAAACGTAGACCACGACCAAGCCTTCAAGACGATCGGTTCTGCTAATTGAGTAATTACATTATCTCTTTGCGCGGACACGTCTGATTCGTACCTTCTGCATATCCCAAGTGATTTTCCGTTTTTCACTGCAAGGGCTGAATACTGATCGCGGTTCATATTACAGTCGAGCGCGTCCCAATTCGGCATTGATACCTGCCTGTGCCAAGAGTGAGCGCAACAATCCCCATACTCCTAGGAATATCTGGAATGCTCGGCTTTGGAGTAGCCGACTTCATAGCCAAGACCATACTATCAAGAACGAATGCTCTTCGGACAGCATTAATCTCCCAATCAATCGGTACGCTGCTCTATCTCGGTGTGGCAATTGTCTACGATCTTGCGGTTCCTGACAATACGCTCCTGTTCTTGACCTTGATTTCAGGAATACTATCCGCAGTCGTGCTATCCAGCTACTACTTGGCATTGAGCCTGGGAAAAGCGAGTTTAGCATCTCCAATTACCTCATGCCTAAACGTTGTTGCAGTTGTGTTGTCGCTCTTGGTTCTGGGAGAGACTCTAACGGGTCCACAACTCTCTGTCATAGCAGCAGTCTTCTGTGGAATCATACTCGTAGCCTTTGATAGATCAAGCAATGAGTCATCACGCAATGTGAGTATCTTGTTCGCTCTACTGGCCGCGCTCCTAGGTGGAGGCAACGTAATAATTCAGAAGTGGATCGCAGAGAGCGGTCACTATTTGATGGGGTTTTTCCTGACGCGGGTCTTCATGCTGTGTTTTATGCTCCCATTTATGCCGCTACTCGGCAGGAACAAGCAGTCCACTGAAAAACCAGTGAGTTACCCGAAGATGGCACTTTTGGGTTTAATCGATGTCTCAGGCTTTTTCGCTTGGTATATTGGGCTTCGTGAAGGCTTGGTCTCAGTAGTCACACCTATAGTGACCGCCTGTCCTGTAGTCACAGTGATCCTCGCCCATCTCTTTCTGAACGAAAGAGTACGCCTGCACCAGAGAGTGGGCATAGCCACAATCATCGCGGGAATTGTGATACTGTCCGCAATCTCCTGATTATCAGTCCGCGGACTCTGCCCGATCGCGAAGAACGCTATCTTCACGTCTGCGCTTAGGAAATTGAACCGTCAGTTCAGGCGTTATTTTGTGTGTGGGGTCTAGTGGTGCGCACACACACACGAAAAATCATATGTCCGATGCCGCCCCGAGTGAGAAGGTAATACACGGCAAGTGTTAGAAGTAATACGCAAGGGCCCTGTGGGCGTGGTCGGGGATACAAATGAGGGGCAAGGTTGAGCCTGGCAGTTTTGGCGACTTCGCAGAGTCGGTAATGGTTAGTCCCGTTGAAACCGTGAAACCGACCGACCGTCTAGTATACGCGATGAAGAAGCTCGTCAAGAAGAATATTGGGTGCGTGGTGGTTGTCGAGCGTAAGAAACCTGTAGGAATCATCACAGAGCGTGACATATCTCGGAAAGTTGCGAAGAGCACGAAAGTTCTGATGACCCAAGTGAAGCGAGTTATGTCCGGCCCGCTCGTTACTGTAACCCCGAGTACCCCTATTGCCAAAGTTCTATACCTCATGCTCAAGCACGGTATCCGCAGGCTCCCCGTCATCGAGAAAGAGGAACTCGTCGGTCTCGTTTCAGAACGCGACTTGGTACGATGGGTGCTTCAGATCAGCTACGAACCTCAGATTCCCGTCGAAATCAAGCAAATCTTAGCAAAGAGGTCTGAAGCGAAAACCTAGCGCAACGCGTGGGTATGCTCATGGAACTTTCCGAACCTGGTGCAATCCTTGTTCCTCAACGTGGCAGCTGTTGGGTATGCTGGTGCGCGCACACACACTTTTGACGACGAACGACGATGGTTCAAATTTTCAACGCGTTCTTCGTCTTCGCCTGGGCTTGCTTCTCTTCTTCCCAGGGGCGAGAGTTGCATACCAACGGTTTAACGTTTTTTCGTCGATTAGTTTCAGCATGTAAAGGAACATTATGATAGCAAGCAGCGGCGCATAGCTTCGGTGTTCTCTGGTAACTTTCTTTTGTCTCCGACGCCGGACACGCTTCGGCTTGGCGGCTTTTCGCCGTGTTCTACGCTTCGCCGCACGAGATCTTGAACGTCGGTTTCCGCGGGGCAACTCTGTCTCCTTTTTCGACTTAAGTAGATTAGAGTTATTTAATCTAACATTGAACAACAATTGCTAGTGATCTGTTGATCAAGACAATGTTCGCGGGTCTGAGGTAGCTTCTGGTGGCCGCGGGTTTCTTGGTCGAGTATTAGATGACAAGTTCTCTGAGAGTGTGGAACGAAGCTGACATAGCGATGGTCATTCTCTAACATCACAACATTGAACGAAACCTTCAGCTTAGAAAATGCTTTATCTCAAACAGGGCTACCCTGTCCGGGGGAGAACGGTTAGCTGTGCGAAAGATCCTATCCTTTGTCGTAGTTGTTGTTTCGATACTCCTCTTCATTATGCCTGTCGGCGCAATCACGAACGGTCAACTTGACTACGGAAGGCATCCGAACGTTGGCGCACTCATAGCGGAATGGAGAATCTCCGGACTCAAGGAGGAGCTGTGTTCGGGAACGTTGATCTCGCCGACCGTTTTCTTGACGGCTGCGCATTGCACCGCATATTTAGAATCGCTGGGGATTCCCAACGATCAGGTCTGGGTGAGCTTCGACGAAGACGTCGACCCAGTAACCGCCTCGACCCATCTCATTCAGGGAACGTGGGTTACAAACCCGAAGTACAACCAACGCCAATCAGACCCCCAAGACCTTGCGGTAGTCATTTTCCCTAATCCTGTTACCGGCATAACACCAGCTAACCTGCCCGCGCTCGGCCTCTTTGACCAGTTGGCGGCGAAAAACGGGTTGAAGAACCAGAATTTCACCGCGGTCGGATACGGCGACCAGACGCGTCAAGTTGGCGGCGGACCCCCAAGGTTACCCTTCGACGGGGAGCGTTGGATGGCCGTCTCAACGTTCAACGCGCTCAACCTTGCCTGGCTTCGATTGTCACAGAATAATGCTACTGGCAATGGGGGCACATGCTACGGCGACTCGGGCGGACCCAATTTCCTGGGCGCCGGATCCACCGAGACAAATACAATCGCCGGAGTAACAATAACCGGCGACACCGCGTGCGTCGCGACTAACGTAGATTACCGGCTCGATACGACGACAGCCCGAGCGTTCATTGGACTATACGTTACACTCCCATAGGTTCAAGTACAATCCCGCCCGCAGACTCTTTCAGAAAAGCGACCACTAAATCCCGACCGTTCTAGATGCCGTGTTGCAGGATTGCAGCTCTATTGCGTTAATTCGGCGCGCCCCCCGCCCTCCGTCTCTGAAGTCGAATCCAACATTACATTCGAGGTTTCGACGGCTCAGGCGACGAGCTCTGCGGTCTTCTCACTCTTGGTCGACACCTCAGGTGCTGGCTGCCATCCTCTAAGAGATACGATAGTGTCCGTTCCTTCACGCTTGCGGGTCACGTGTTTGTAGAGTTCAAGCCTCCCAAGTAATCGGCTGAGAGCGTATCGTTCCATGTCAAGTTGCTCGACGAGCTCACTCTGCTTCTGCGGACCCGACTCCTCAAGATGCATCAGCAACCTCACCGCCTGCCTTCCCAGCTCACTGTGTTTCGGGAACAATTCTGAGAGTTCAAGCTCCATATCTTCCTCCAACCTTTCCACAGGCACCGCCTCCTTCACAATATCGGGGCTGATTGTCGGCTGCGAGTTAGAGTAACTTCTTTCCCAAAGGGTAAGGGTTAATGTGATGTATCTGAGGAAGCGCCTGAAGATTCCGCGACTGATCCGCGCAACAGTAAGCAAACCCTCTTCTGTGAAAGGCTGAGTGGTTTTGAAGCGTTTCTTGTAAGCGTCAAGCATCTGCTCGGGCGATAAAGGTTCCAACTCGACTCGGATCATCTTATCGAAAAAGAAATGACCATGAAACATTTCCTTCTGAACCGCGACAACGATATTGGGCTTGTTCTCATCTTCAGTTGAACTTGTTTGAGATAGAGCGTTCCACAGCCAGTATATCTCATCCAGATCCTTCGCCATCAACCGGCGGTCAGTCTTCGAGTAATCCGGAGTATCGATTAGGATCACCCTCTTTTTTCGAAGCATCTTCAACCATGAAGCCTGCTGCTGCATACGAATCGTCTGTTTGCCAAGCATTTTCGCAGCCCAGTTTGGATTGAGTCGCGTTGGATTTTTCTCCAAGTCTTCAGATATCAGATGCGGAAAATTCGCCTTTACTATCTCCATGAGGTCATGCAAGCGTTCGCGATGGAATTCTGCTGAGGCCTCATGCGTGTTGTTTAGAAGGCTTGGGAGCAGTTCGGATTCTCTGCGCCATTTGAACCGGACGATGTCTATTCCGAGGTTAGGGGCATCGCCGGACTTGTGTGTCTTGCGGTACTCGTCGTTCTGAAGAAGCATTCGTCCTACCTCTATTGCGAGCAAGGCGCTGCTCTTGCCGACTCCCTGAAGGCCAACTAGCCCAACCAATCCTCCGTTCATTACCTCCAGTTTGTTAATTATTTCGCGAACCGCGCTCGGCCATACGTACCAGTAGAGAACCCAGTCCAGTTTACGGCTCTCTGACGCCAACTGGCTAGCCCAAGAGTAAACTTCTGAGATAGGTGTTGACGGCGTGGTTGTATTGGGATTTGGCAATTCGTCCAATCCCGATGAAATAGAGTCCTATACGTCAATATTGCCATACTGGTTAGCAGCGTACAGGGAGATAATCGAAAGTATTGATGGTGTCATCAAAATCATCATCAGAGCTGTCGTGGCTCAGCTTCAGCCTTTGGCCAGCAATGTAATATGGCCTACATTGACATTTGAAAAGACCAGGTGGACGTTGTTGAATTGGTCCGAATGTTCCGTTCTTGTGACGGGTGGGACTGGGTTCATTGGAAGCCACATGGTAGACAAAATGCTTGAGAAAGGAGCGAAAGTTACCGTTGCTGACCAACTTATCGCCCCGAACGCGAACCCAGACCTTTGGAAGAGACGGCTGGACCGCTACTATGAGATCTGTAAGCGGCATGGGACCGAGCCGCAGCTTGAAATCGCTGATTCGCCCCCCCCGAACGGGAACGGCTGTGTTCACACACAGTTTGAGCGTTGGAAGTACTAGTCATCCTGGATTCTTCGAGGCACCATCATTATGAATTGGCAGCAATATCTACCCTGCAGCAGCAGGATGAGTTAAGATCGGTCGAGCGAGAGAAAACGATGAAGGGAGTACTTCTTGCAGGCGGGCGTGGAACGCGGCTTTATCCCCTGACGCGAGTCATCAGCAAACATCTCCTTCCCGTATACGACAAACCTATGGTCTACTATCCCCTAAGCACTTTGATGCTTGCTGGCATTCGAACAATACTTCTGATTAGCACTCATGAGGACTTGCCTACGTACCGTAGGCTGTTAGGAGATGGTTCAGAGCTGGGGCTATCGATATCGTACGCCGAACAATCCAACCCCGACGGGGGCATTGCCCAGGCCCTGATAATAAGTCAAGGATTTCTTGACGGCGACTCCGTCGCACTCATCCTAGGCGACAACATATTCTACGGCTATGGGCTCTCCGAAATGCTGCAGAGAGCGGTGGCTGAGAACAAGGGCGCGACCGTCTTCGCGTACGCGGTCAAAGACCCCCAAAGATATGGCGTAGCCATCTTCGACGACAAGGGTACTTTGATAAGAATTGAGGAAAAACCAAAACATCCTGACTCGAATTACGCCATTACCGGCCTCTATCTCTATGACAATTACGCGAGCGAAATTGCGAGGGGGCTCACTCCTTCCAGCCGGGGCCAGCTGGAGATTACCGACGTGAACATGGAGTACGTGCGCCGTGGTCGAATGAAACTCATCAAGTTCGGCCGGGGCATTGCATGGCTTGATACGGGCACACCTGACTCACTTCTTGAGACAACTCACTTTGTGTCAACGCTCGAACATCGGCAGGGCCTAAAGGTGGCCTGCATCGAAGAAGTCGCTTATCGAATGAGATTCATCGACGCTGTTCAGGTCAGAAAGCTCGCAGAGAATTACGTTGGAGAATACCGGACTTATCTAGAAACTGTGGCATCGGAGCCGCCTTAACTAGATTGAGAGCAGCCGCCATGTCGTTCGAGTTCAAACCCTTAAGCGACCTACCCGAAATTATCTTAATTGAACCGAAAAGAGTCTCTGATGACCGCGGCTGGTTCAGCGAAACGTACAGGAAAACTGAATACGCAAAACATGGCATTCCATTTGAATTTTGCCAGGACAATCATTCTCAATCTACTACGCGGGGAGTGCTAAGAGGCCTGCACTTCCAAAAGGAACCTGCTTCTCAAGGCAAGCTCGTCCGCTGTCTCGTTGGTGAGACGTTCGATGCCGTCGTGGACATACGCAAGGGTTCACCTACGTACCGCAAGTGGGTGTCCACCAACCTGTCGGCTGAGAACCGCTATATTTTATGGATACCTCCCGGCTTCGCCCATGGAATCTTGACGTTGACCAGTATTACGGAAATCGCGTACAAAGTGACGTCTGAATACAGCCCTGTTCACGAGAGGAGCATCAGGTGGAACGATCCAGCGATTGGGATTAACTGGCCTATAGCCAATCCAATTCTGTCTAAGAGAGACGCGAACGCACCACTACTAGACGACTCCGATAACAACTTCACCTGGCAATGACGAAGGCCGTAGTCACTTCTGTAATTCTACTCTGAAAGCCCTCAGTTCATCATCCACAGTGATTGGCTTTGTATTCAAGAGGCGAGTACCCTTTTCGATGCTGATTGATGAATCGGCTGGCCTTTTGGCATACCAATTGATCGTGTTTTGTGCACCCGGAATTAACAGTCCTACGTCGAATCCAAACTCTCGCGCAAGTCTGACTGCAAACTCATAACGATTCAATCTGTCAGCGCCAGCGAGGTGAATTATCCCGGTAATCCTCCTCTCGGCGACCTCTAAGAGCATTTTCGCAAGGTGCGAATTCAAAGTCGGAGAGGCATATTGGCTGTTGATCACATTCACACTTTTGCCCGAAGAAAGTTGTGCCAAGAGCCATGTGGCAAGATTCGGACGGTAATCACGCCCCGAACCAAACAAAACGCTCGTTCTGACCGTGCAATAATTACCAGCGAAGTTTGAAACTTTTTCTTCGCCTAGTAATTTCGAGCGACCATATGTGTTAACGGGATTGGGCTCATCGGATTCCACGTAATGTCCCCTTTGGCCATCGAAGACGTAGTCCGACGAAACATAAACAAGCGAGCTGTTGAGTTCGTCGCAGATTCTAGCAATTAATCCAGTAACCTCTCCGTTCACCTCCATTGCAAGTTGCGGCCTTCTCTCACATAGGTCAACATCTGTAACAGAAGCTGTGTGAACGACTACGTCAGGTGCGCTTTTGATTAAGACCTTCCGGATTGCTCCGGGATTTCGGAGGTCAACTTGTACGCCATTTCCGCGGGTTGTGGGGTGTTCATTGTACACGCATGTGACATCATGCCCAGCATCGATTGCCAATTCCGCTAACTTATGGCCTAACAGTCCGCTGGCGCCCGTTATTAGAAATTTCAAGTTACCATTTCTCTTTCCAAGGTGTGGGTGACAGAATTTTCTCGTTCACAAGAGGTTTCCACCACTTCTCGTTATGAACGTACCATTCGACAGTCTTTTTCAGCGCTGTAGCAAAAGGCAACTCGGGCGCCCAGCCCAAATCTTTCCTAATCCGGCTCGAATCAAGGCTATACCTGAAGTCGTGCCCAGGTCGATCTTCGACGAACTGAATGAGGTCCGGGCTCTTTCCCAGAATGTCCAGAATCTGCCTTACCATCATAAAATTGGAAATTTCATTTCCTGCAGAGACATTGTAGATGTTCCCATTCTCGCCCTTCTCCAGCGCCAAATCGATCGCCTTACAGAAATCAGATACGTGTATCCAATCCCGAATTTGCTGGCCACTTCCATAGATTGGAACCCGAAGTCCCAGCAGGGCTCTTATGATTGTCTTTGGAACAAGTTTCTCCGGAAATTGCCGCGGCCCAAAATTGTTAGTACAACGCAAAATCACGATAGGCAAGCCATACGTCTTGTGATAAGCAAGGGCGAACATTTCGGCCGCGGCCTTTGATGCAGCGTACGGGCTGGAAGGGTTCAGGGGGCTATTCTCTTGGAAAGACTCACCCAACGGGGCCGAACCGTAAACCTCGTCGGTGGAAACATGAATGAATTTGCTAACCTTACTGAGCCGAGCTGCGTCCAACAGCGTGCAAGTACCGACCACATTGCTTTGCAGGAACGCCTTCGCCTCAGAAATACTTCTGTCTACGTGGCTCTCCGCAGCAAAATGCACTACAACATCTGTATCGGCAAGGAGATCGCGGACGGTTGGGAAGTCGCATATATCGCCTCTTACGAACTCATAGACAGCTGCATCTTCGATTTCCCTGAGATTCTCAGGATTAGATCCATATGACTGAGAATCTATGTTCGTGATTCTAGTGAATTTCGAGTTCTCGGCAGCGTGCAGAACGTAATTGCTGCCGATGAATCCAAGACCTCCAGTCACTAAGAGTCTCATTCACCTATCACCCATTATCTTAAGCAACGCGTGGACTACGTTTGGTCTGAACGTGAAGGCACCCCCCTAATTCTCGGTCTAGTTCTGATTGGTAACTTGTCGCGGGCTTATCAAAGAGGCCTCAAAAACAGAAAAGGGACAGAGAAAAGAGGAATTAATCTCCACGTCTTGGCGTTAACTGCATCTTCCTAGCGAAATTGACCAAGTCGTGCAAATCGTTTTCGACATTGAATTTGTAGGTTTGAGTGGTACCGATTTTCCTGCCCTTTTTGACTAATCCCCAAGGGGCTAGCCTTTCCAATGCCTTCTGAACCGTTTTATAGTCAAGCTCCGTTGCGTCAGCGAGCATTCGGATTGATTGTTCCATGTTTCCGACCAAAACTGACTGGTCGAGCACCTTTGCTATTGCTCTCCCTTGCGGGTTCCCGAACAATGTCGTAAGCGACCCTTTTACTACTGCCATCCCTATCACCAATATGGCATCGCTGCACGGCGATATAAAGGTTGTAGTCCATGCCAAGGAGAGTGGAATGCATTCCAAACATGAAAAAGGGTGACCCAGCGCACGTACAAGGCAACCATGATTACGAGCATGTGAAAGAGGACATTGAACTTTATTATCCTAAGCTCCGCGTCGGAGGGGTTCTTGGAGGGCATGATTTCGTGAATAACTTTCCTGGCGTAATTAGAGCAGTTTGCGAATTTACAGTCGCACATAACTGCCAGCTTAGGTATGATCTCGCCGACTGGTGGATTACGAAGAAGTAAGGGGAGCCAAACCGTCCCGTTCCCGTCTCGCGCGAGAATCTCATGGGGCTAATCACTGTGGGTCACGAAGCGGGTCAACAGAACACCGCAAAGAGAGCATCGCGAATCGTCCTTTTTCTCAATTTTGTTGTTACAAGTCGTAATTATGGCTATGGCGGAGACCCTCTCGAACGATTCCAAGTCTTTCTCGGAGGGTTTTCGGAGCTATGCAAAATGTGTGATTTTTCAGTGCAATCGCTTTACAATCAATGAAAGCGGTGGCTATCCGGTCGGCTCCTTGCCTCTCAGAGTCTGTCGAAGTTTCTCGCACGCGAACCTGATTTTCCTTCTCTGCCCTTAGCAATCTGCTCTCATGGCAGTTTCTTAGCTATTCGTTCAACAAGGCTCGGATGTTGATATATCACAGGACTTAACGCAGAATCAGTCACGACTCGTTTTGTCTGAACTTCTGTTCGCTTGAACCAGGTTGACTTGAAATCAAATATGGAATCGAGCAAGCCCTTCAAAATGCCGATTGAACTTCGGACACCCCATCGCGGTGTTACTGGATACACAAGTATATTGATCAAATAGTAGCAGATAATCTCTGGCAATACTCTTAGTAAGTTTCTTCTAGAATAATTCTTGATTATCATCTTGATGTGGTTTCTAACCTCCCGTTCTCTCTCGACCCACGGAGAGCGCTTTCCGCGCGTACTCCCCTCGAGATGGTAAACTTTGGAGCGTGGGCAACTCACTACCTTGTACCCCATTAGTCTCACACGCCAACTGAAATCAACATCCTCATGATCGAGGTAGAAGTCTTCGTCGAAGCCCCGCACTACATTGAAGACACTTCTCTTCGTAATGAAACAGGCTCCCTTCGCAAAAAACAGCTCTGAAATGCTGTCGTATTGCCCTTTATCGAGTTCGTCTTGGCCGAGTCCGTGCGTGAAGCCCATCTGATCTATGAAGCAGCCAATTGCGTCAATGACCGTTGGGTCATCCATCCTCATTAGTTTCGCTTGCACGCATGCGATATTCGGATCGGATGACAAGACGGCAACAAGATGTGAGAGCCAGTCAGGCTCAACTTTCGTATCGTTGTCGAGAAAGGCAAGATATTCCCCCTGAGCCATTCGTGCGCCTTTATTCCGTGCGGCTGACAGTCCGAGGCGTCTGTCGGAATGAAGCAGCTTCACATCAGGGAAGTCGGCTAGCATCTGTTCAATACCGGGAGTGAGTTCATCAACGACTATGATTTCGCGCCTTCTCAATGTGGTGCGTTCTAGTGATTCAAGGCATTTCCGAATATGATCCAAATCATTGTAGTTACACACAATGATTGACACCAAGGGAATGCGCGGCATGCTGTCACCACACATCAAAGTCTCACAGATCCTTGCCTTGTCTGAGTTCCCGTTTGGCATTCAGTGAAGATACGCCACAACAATTCTAAATATCTAACTATTCGACAAGCAGAGCATGGCATCAAGACGACGCGCTGTACTACTACGGCTTCTACGGAGAACTGTTCTTAGGTTCCTGTTTGCTTGAGAAATGCAGTTTCGTGGACGTAGTACGAGAGAGCGTAGGAGAGAGTAGCGACGTGAATTTGTCGAATATAGAGTCATTCGAGGTTATTGGAATGGTCTCCTCTGCGACAGAAAGATTAGGCATGATCTATCAACCGCTACTAGCAAATCGCTCAAGTTTACGACAACATAACGGAAACGGAAGCAGGACTATTCTAAGCGAATAAGTCAGAGGATGATTCTAATGACCGAAACGAGAGGCTGTGGCGGATGGTCATTTGAATGATCCATCCCAGAACTCTGGAAATCACCACGATAGCCACCTGTCCAGTGAACTGTGCAAAATACTGTCCACAAGACAAACTAGGATTGGCTTACAGGGGCCATTCTCTACTTTCACTCCAAGATTTCAAGAGAGCATTGTCCAACGTACCCAAGGATGTTCAGATAGATTTCTCAGGGTATGGCGAGCCATTCCTGAATCCGCGTTGCAAAGATATGATTCTCCACGCTCACGAAGAGGGCCATACGGTTGTTCTTTTCAGTACTCTCTCAAACATAACACTGGAAACATGGAATTCTATCAAGCATGTTCCTTTCAAAGTCATCTGCATCCATCTGCCCGATGTCGATGAAATAACTAAGCTGAAGATTACCCAAGACTATCTCGCTGTGTTGAAGGAGCTTAAGACAACACGGAACGTTTCTTTCATGTCAATGGGCGATATTGTGCGAGAAGTTCGGGAAGTGTTACCCGATTACAAGTATTCTTTCGTGAGCAACGAGCGGGCAGGGAACTGTCAGGCTGTTAAACCGAAGAAGAAGTATGGGAAGCTATTCTGCTACAAGTTGGATGTTGGCTCCACTCAATATGTTATGCTGCCTGACTGCACAGTAACTCTTTGCTGTATGGATTATGGGTTGAGACATCGAATGAGTAATTTGCTGGAAACCACATACGACGACCTATACGATTCAGAGGAAATGCGGAGAGTGTTAAGGTCTGCTAGCAGCTTTGCAGACTCCTTTGCCCTGTGCAGAACATGCCTCTGGACCGATAACCGGCTGACGAAAGCAGGCAAGGCATCCAAAAAGATACTCGCGAAAATGCTCGATCATTTGCATCTTCTAGCGTACGCCAAAGCGATTAAGAACTCCGTCTAACTCGCCTTCCGAAGGTCGTAGCGCATGACCCACTATAGGAATTGGAATTTCTGGGAGCAAGCCAGTAGGGTATGCACGAAGGCCGCAGACTTGTGAATTTTTTCACCGCCTGTTGGACGGTTCGTGAAGGAACCGCAGCCCGAATCTTCCAACATAGCGGTCTCGACATTCTCGGAAAATTTCCCGAACGGATGGGGGCGTGAGGTCGAATGAGCTCGTCGTCCGGGCGCATGAGGCATGCGTTGGGCGCCTGCGCGGGCGCGCGTGTAAATTATAATATTAGAGGGCTGCGAAAAGTGAAAAACAGCCTGTGGCAGCTAAAAGCGACTGGCCGCAAAGTGAAAAGTGGCCGTTGAGGGTTGTGAGGAAATATGTTGCTACGTTAATGTCACACTCGGGAAGTGCCGAACTCAAGTTCCTTATTCTATCCAATCTCCAAGGTGTCAGTTCTCGCAGCGCATAGTCCAGCATGTGCGGGAGCGTCCGCCGGACAATTGGAACAGTTGTTTCAATGTAATTCACCTTGACTCGGAGCGGAAACCAACTATGCGCATCTTTGTTTTCTAGTGAAGTAAATGAAACCTCATGCCCCCTTGCAGCCAATCTGTTCGCAACTTCAAATAGGACTCGAGTCCCACGGGCGCGCCACATATCCCACATGGCGAAGTTTATCCTAAGCAACAAGTATCCGCACAGACTAGTAGTTCCGAGCAGATTTATTCGTTAGGCCCACTTACGTGGAGAGGCGAAGGCGTTCTGACAAGAATGGATCCTATGAGTGCGACAACGGCATTCCGCATGCGCAGAGCATTGCATTCAACTCCAAATTCAGCCGCTCAAGAGTCTTAGGCGTATGAGGAAGCTCCGGTATTTCCCGTCTTGACCCGATGTTTCCTTCGTCTATGGGCATGTAATACTATTGAAACGTGAGATTAGCTAAAGTAGATATGGCATCCAGGACGTGACTTGACTATGACTGTCGCGGTTCTCGTCCTAAATTACAATGGACGATTGTTTCTGGAAGAATGCTTGAGTTCAGTCCTAGCCTCACGAGGGGCTTCGCGAGGGAATGTCTACTTAGTCGATAATGGCTCAACAGATGGATCTGTCGAATATGCTAGAGAACGTTTTCCTTACGTGAGAACGATCACTTTTGATCACAACCTCGGATTTGCTAAAGCATACGACGACGCGGTGAAACAGGTTAATGAAGACATTGTCATCTTTCTCAACAATGACGTGAAAGTTGCTAAGGACTGGTTTGAGTCCCTTGTCGCGCCACTTGAGTCAGGATCAGATGAACGGTTAGCCATTTGCGGCAGCAAGATTCTATTCGACTTCGACCGCAACAGAGTGAATCACGCAGGTGGGACTTTGCTTCCCATAGGAGGAGGCGTTGATATCGACTTCCTTGAGCTCGACAGAGGTGAACCTACAAAACCGAAGTTCGTGGGCTGCGTCTGTGGCGCCTCCATGGCAGTAAAGAGAACCGCATTTCTTAAGCTAGGGGGCTTTGACGAGGATTTCTTTGCGTACTCTGAAGATACAGATTTCTGTTGGCGAGCGTGGCTTGCAGGCTACAAGGTGATGCTAATTCCCCGGTCTCTTCTGTACCACAAGTATGGCGGCACTTCAGGCGCGTACATAGATCCTCGACGCGTTTTCCTCAGCCAGCGAAATCGGATGCAATGTATACTCAAGAATCTCGAAACTACGAATGCTATTATTGGAATGTTCCTTCTCTTGCCATATTCTATCCTCAGGATGGTTCGATTCCAGAAATCTCGCAGGGGTAGATCGGTTCTAGCAGTTGCACAATCATACTGGTGGGTTATCCGCAATTTTAGTTTGATTCTTAAGAAGCGCCTCCTCGTTCAAGGGAGTCGCGTCCTCCGCGACAGTTTTCTCCAACAACACGGACTCATGTTGTCGTACATCAAGAGTCTCCGTGAATTTGCACGCCTTTCGTCAGCCCGTCGAAGGTATCCGAGCCTTTTCGGTTCGCATGAGCAAGGGCAATAACGCGGCTTAATATTCTGCACAAGGGCGTGGAAGTTCAATCCTAGCGAAAGATTGCCTGTTCATCTGCACTGAACTCGAGTGACGCAATGAACCTGAAAACACCTCTCAGAATTGCCTTCTTTCCAGAGTACTTCTACCCACATGTCGGGGGCGCTGAGACGTGGGCGGCGAACATGGCAAGATGCTTGACCTCGCTCGGGCATCATGTGGAGATCTTCACTTACCGAATGCCCGCTGCAACCGTGGATCAAACCCTGTATGGCGTGCCTGTCCACAGGATGGGCAAACCATTCGTGATTGCTGGATCCAGGCCCTATTTCAAACGTGTCCCTATCCATGCGGCGAGTAGTTTTCTTGCTCTGATGAAGAGCAAACGGTTTGACGTTGTCATCGCCCAGTACACTCCGCTTCTCCCCCTCAAGTTTGTGTCCTTAATTCGCGGGACGCCAATCGTCGCGATCTTTCACGATGTATACGGTCTCGAGTCAAGCATTGAGCAGAAGGGCCTGTTTCGTGGGTTGATCAGATACGTTTTCGGTGACCTTCTCATCACAAGGTTCCGGTACGACGGGATTGTGGCGGTCAGTGACGCAACTGAGAGAAAGCTCAGGCGTTTTCGATGCAAGACCACCCAGATCAGAGTGATTCGTAATGCCGTTGATGTCGACTTAATCGACTCAATCGCAGCCCTGAGAATTCCGAAGCAGATCTGCTTCGTGGGCAGACTCCTGAAACACAAGCACGTTGATGATCTTCTGCAATCATATGCTCGGGTACTGAAACGAGAGCCAAATGCGAAGCTGATAGTGATTGGTGATGGAGACGAGAAGGGCAGACTTGTCTCTCTCGCCCAAGAGCTCGTTATTGGGGGTTCAGTGAACTTCACTGGGTTTGTTGAGGATAGAGAGAAAATACGTTTGATGAAATCTTCAGAGCTTCTGGTTCTTCCGTCAACCGACGAGGGTTGGGGCAATGTCATAACCGAGGCAATTGCCTGTGGCCTAAACACAATCAGCTACGATATTCCCGCTCTCAGGGAGCAGGCCCGATTTTTCCACAGCATAGTTCTCGTCCCCCCCCACGATATTGATGCCCTCGCCCGAGCCATAGAACACTCATTGAGCAAAGGCGATCACGATAGTGTTCTTGCAGACTCTGCCGAGGTCCGGTCTGACTTTACTTGGATGAGAAGGGCCGAAGAACTGGAACAATTCCTGTATCAAGTCATAAAGGGACGCGACTAAATGATGCCGATGGCAAGTAAACCACTTCTTTGGGCGGATTTGTTCGAATGCTGACCGTTCTCTCCCTCATAATTGCAGTGATGGATTTCACTCTCCCGGGTTATGCGTGGATTCTGCTCACAGGAATCGCTAAACGACTCACCCTATTGGGAAGAATGGCGTTCTCGTTCTTGCTCAGCCTCTGCCTACTCAGCCTGCTTACCGCGGGCCTCTCCGCCTTGACGACTAGTTACCTTCTCTATGCCGCCCTTATTCCTCTGGCTTCGCTCATGGTTATTGCCTTGTTCGTTCGCAAGTTAAGCTTTCCCACGGTCAAGGTGAAAATTGGGCAAGAGGTTCTAGCTGTCACATTCATTTTGGTGACGTATTTTTTCATTTTTCTTCTGAACTTCTGGTCTGCGCCGTTCTATCCGAATACGGTAACCCTTGACCCTGCGAATCATGCGCAGTTCGTAACCGACCTTCTTCAAGGGAAAGGAAGGGACATACTGCTAAGAAGCGGCTACCCTGCCGGTCTCCATTTCGCCGCAGCCCTCTTCGCAAGCCTGACTTCGCTACCAGCCTTGCAAGCGCTACGAGTCATACTTTCCGTTGTTGCGTTGGCTGCTTTCGTCCTCGTGTACGAGTCTGCTCATGTAATGTTTGGTGGCAAGCGCGCAGCTGGTTTCGTGGCATTGGTTGCGGCATTTGCCATACCCGTAGATCCCAGCCTTCTCATCTCGTTGGGTTTGTACCCCAACGCTCTCGCTGACGCGATCATAATCATTCTGCTCTGGCTATTTTTCTGCTACATGGCCCAACCATCGCGCAGACTCGGCGTGACTCTTGCCATAGTGGCTTTCGCTGGGGCGTTCGCCCACACAAGTGTGCTCGTGTTTCTGGGCGCAATCTGGGCTCTCACCCCGTTCGTCTACCTTCTGTTCAGGCCAAAGTTCGGTGCATACCTTAGGGCGGCTTCGTACGCGATCTCATTGCTCGTTTTGTTCGCCGTCATCTTCTTGCCAATCTATGGTGGTAACCTTGCCCGCATCCAAGCCTATTCTAAACTAGCTAGGCCCCTCACACTCCGTGTGTTCTCTTCCGTCTACCTTACTCTGTGGATCATTTTCTACCTTTACGCAGGATCCGTTGCGATGGCCGCAATCGGTGCCTCCATCATACTCTTCTCAATCCGCTACCGCGGCCACTTGGGCCAATTACTGATGGTTGTTTGGACGGCTTTGCTAATGGTTAGCGCATTCTTTACGAGCGAGGCTTGGAGGTTCGCCCTCTTCGCGCTCGTCCCAGGATACTTCCTCGTTGGCAGCCTCCTTTCGGCTTCATCAAAGCTCGCTAGGCTGGCGAAAATTCAAACAAAGAAAGTCTGGCCCCTAATTCCCATTGCATTTCTCCTCTTCCTAATTGCCGCCGGGCCATTTCCAAGCCTGGTTGCAAGAAGCTATGACCCAGCAACGCGGGAGCGACAAACTGCCAATGCTAACTCCATGCAATGGCTCAGCCAAAACAGATGCACAGATGGCGTGCTGAGCGTAGGATTAGGATCCGATTATCCGTATCTGCAGGCTTTAACTGGCCTTCGTTATTTCGGCGACTATGAAGAGTCAGCTGCGGCCGTATTGAATCAGTCCTCTGGACTTGGGTTTCGCTGTGTTGCCGTTTCAACCCAGGACCGTTTCCTCCCAACCTTCGGATCAACTGCGGCGTTTGAACAGAAATACAGGAACAGTTTTGTCGTAATCTTCACAATCAAACACTAGTTGAGCCTCCACCCCCTCGATAGGGGATTGATTATCATCCCTGCTTCTAATGTGAGATGTCGAAAATCCAGACCAAGTCGTTGTGGTAGAGTTCTAAGTAACTTGGGCTGGTCAGAAACGACTCGAAGTACGGGCTGTTGGTGGCCACTGCTGCGCACGTGAACCCGATTTCAATTGATTTCTGTAATACAACATCTGCTGGCTTCACAAAATCCCCTTTGTAGTTAAGTGAGGTTAGCGCTTGGAGGTATAGGTAATCTGGCCACAAGCCACTGCTGGCTACCGCCGAACAATTGCCCTGCTGGTTCAGCCACTCCATGGAATCGAAGACCGCTTCTTGACGCGCCCGTTGATATGGGTTGACTATTTTCGGTATCAGGCTTGGAAGACTACCGGATAGAATCAGTACTAGGAGCAGCAGGGGGACTAGCCATGTCTTGAATTTGCCCAGTCTAGCTGGCAGCGTCGCTGCCCATATTCTCACCTCTCCCAATCCCTTACCGATGATGAACGATGCCGGGAGCATTGCAAATAGTACGAACCTGTAGCTCTGCTCTGAAAAGGTTGGGCTGACGAGTTGGATGCCCAACCACGCAAAAAGAAACAACGACCAAACACTCTTCTTGCTCAAGAATACAATTAAGAGAATTCCTGCAAACAGGGCGGCAACGTTCACCCAGCCAAAAAAGTAACCAAGATCGTAAGCGAAATTGAAGTAACTTATCCGTAAGACAGATGCAACCAAGGGTTGGCCTAGCTCCACGTAGGAGCCGATTATTCTGTCGAGGTTTAGTCGGAAGAGAGGCCAGAGAAGGGCCGCGAACAACGAGAGCCCCGCTATGGGATAGAGCAATCCACTAAGATAGTTATGGAAACTCGTTCTCGACGAGGTGAAATAGATTATGGGAGCTGAAATCACGGCCGCGGCTAAGAAAAGGAAGAAACTAGAGTGAACGAAGACCCCACCAATACTTAACAGAACCATCGAAACCCCCAACGCTTTGGAAGGCTGATTCACGTACGAGACAAGGAGCCAGAGCAGACAGAGGACCACACAGTCTTCAAGAAGATTCGGATAGGTTCCCACGCGCAGAAAATGAATTAGATCAACCGGTAGAACAAGGGAACCCACAACCACGATGACACCCGACACCGAGTTTGAGGCAAACATCCGCCTTGCTGAGAAGAAGAACAAAGACACGACCGCGAGTAGAACGGGGGCAGCAACTATCCTCAGCGCTTCGAGGGAACCAACTTGCAGAACGTAAGCCAACAGAGCCGCAGCAAAATGCAAGCCCACTGGGAAATTCTCATGAAGCAAAACATTCCTACCCTGTCCCATCAAGATACCCTGCGTCACAGCAGTGTGTGTTAACAGGTCGGGCGCCTCCGCAGTCGGATAGTACGGCGCGAACCAAAACGCCATGACCAAGAAGATAGCGTAGATCAGCAGACACAGCAGAAGCAGTTTGGGCAGCGACTTAACGCCGGACAACCGAATGTGTTTCGGACGATTCTTAAGCGCATAGATACCCAAGACCAACAGCGCGCTGGCAATTGAGACTACGAACGAGAGGAGTAGGTATTGTTGTGTGAGCAGAGATAGCCCAGCGGTTAGCAGACTCAACAAGACTAGACTTGTTACGAAAGCAAGCGTCGCCTGCTCTATGCGGTTGATCCTACGTGAGAGGCCGGAAATCAGTACCCAAGCGTAGCCGGGAAGAAAGAACGCCGGAATCGCGGCTGCCACTCCCGCAACTTGTACCGTCCCAAACCACCGGCCTGCACGTAATCGAGCCTATCTGTTAAGGAAGGTTAAATCTTAAGGCGTGTGTTTTCTGGAGGAATCCCGACAACAGCACGCCTTAGGGGTTTGGAAATCAGCCCAGAAACTTGGCAAAATTGAGGATGATTATCCTTGGTTGCACCGGTCCGTCTGCGCATCGGCGATCGGCCCTTTACTTTTTCATTATCGGCATTTGGCGTTGGCGCGTTAGCTGGATTTCTAACTGCGGTTCTAGTTCCTGCGTTCCGTGGTGCGATGATCGGAATGCTGCAGGTGAGGGTTCTTGAACCAGTCCAAGGCGCCATAGCGATCGGGGGCTTTGCGGTTGTGGTTCTCATCTTCGCTAACAACTCTGTGCCAGTGCTCCTATCCTTCCTTTATCCGATTCTTCTCGTTAGAATACCTTGGACGCCACCGCTCACGAGACGTAGAAGAAGGCTCCTGCTCACCGGCTATAGTTTTCTAGCAGCGTTCCTCGTGGGGTTCTTGGACTTAGGTGCAAGCCTAGGAAGCATCTTGTTCGAGCGAGGCCAATCGGTCGTGGTTTCATTGATGAGGCACTCTTGGTTGCATGGACCATTAGAATTCGGACTCGTCCTCCTCTGCATTGCAGAACCCGCACGGATTGCAATGAGAGAGGATACCGCCTCCGGAGTTGCTTCCTTTAACCGCAAAGACGCTGCGCTATTGCTGTGTTGTCTCGTGGGCCTGCTACTCGCAGCCATCTTGGAATCTGCACTCAACATCTGAAAGCGTTAAGATTCACTGCTTTTGCGCGCCGAACAGCTCACGCTTTGGTCAGCAGCACTCGCAAATCATAAAGCTGGTGTGAGGCCTTTGTTGAAACGAGAATCGAATGATACCTGTCATAGGTGACCTGCTGTTCTTTCTGAGTTTTGTGTCGGCTGGTTTATCGTGGTGCATCGCCTACCTGATGCTTGTTTCATACAGAACTCTTTACAGGAAATACTTACTTGGTTTCCCGTTCGGGTTCAGCTTTCTCGGCCTCTCTTTCGCAAGTTTCGGCATTTCTCAGCTCATGGTGTTCCCGGAGAACCTTGCGAGCTGGATAGCTTTGCTTCTCGGAACATACGGTTACCTCTCCATTTCCCTAAGTTACGCGCTGAAGAAGGAACCCGGAGCCGGGTCGACTGAAAGCCGAATGTCAGATTGGGTGTTCTTCACACTCACCGTCTTGGCCACGATAGTAGTACTAGCTTTGCTTTTCTCGACTCCAATTCTTCCTTCATACCAGTTGGCGGATAGTAGCTTTCGAGTTGTAGACTTCGGTTTACTCGCCTACATTATTTACAGCCTCAACCAAACCCTCCGGGATCGAACGGAGTTGAGCAGTGTTGTTCTAGGATTCACATTTCTAGCCATTCAGCAGTGTATCGAGTTACTGTGGGCACTCGACCGCGCATTTGTTTTTGCTTTCCTCTTCGCGCAGTTAGTGGCCTTCGTGGGATTGCTCATCCTCGTGATTGTTGTAGTTAAGGGCTTTCGGGGCGAGTGAAGAGTTGACCGCGAGCACTCTGGTTGAACCTGCTGGAAGGGCTCGCAAGCGCGACAAGCCACGCATCTTCCATGATATACTTGCCTCAATTATACAACAGGAGCGGGAAGAAGGCGGTGTTGCGAGAATTACGCACGTTCAAAACGAAGTGAATCTTCCCTCTGATCGATTGAGAGTTCACGTTCGGGAAATGAGCGACTTAGGGCTCATCGAATATGGGAAAACATTGGCCAGCACTGAGAAAGGGCGCCGGTTTATGGCGGAATACCAAAAAATAGTAGATACTCTGCAGCAATTTGGCCTGCTCTAAATGGCCATATGGGCGGGATTATGTTGGTGTCCCCATACTAAACGTACGGTAGTTACGTACAGGCTTTTATGTGCAGCTCCATCCCGAAGTATGCATTCCGATTAGGGGAGGTGAGTAGTTCAAAATGTATATCATGAATAGGCACTATAACAATCGCGCAGTATCCAACATCATCGCCGCACTGCTGCTCATCGCTATTGCTGTTGCCGCAGCTGTGTTACTGTACGTGTTCTCAATCGGCCTCCTCGGAAGCCTCGGATCGAGCGGAGGACAGCAAACCAAGGAACAAGTAATCATGGAAGCCTACAACTTCCCAGCCGGAGGCGGAACAGGCGGTGCTCTGCATGTTACTTTGCGAAATGTCGGATCGGCCTCAGAAAACCTAGCCGATGCTGATTACTTCGTCAACGGCGTTCTAGGTAGCGGCGGTCCTACCTGTGCTAGTCCATCCGCGGTCACTCCCGGTGGTTCATGCGCGGTCGACATCACTATCGATGTCACGTCTCTTACTTCTGGTGCAGCGTACCCGTTCAAAATCGTCACCCCAACCGGAGGAGTCTTCTCGTACTCAATAATCTACGGAGGCAGCAGCTAAGGCGAAGGCGGGCACCCTTGCCCCTTCTCTTCCTTTTTCTATCGCTTTCCTATTGAGCGCAATAAGCTGTGTTTCTGTAACAGAAGCAAAACTTACTGAAATTTGTAGTAATTTTCTGCTAAGTCCCAGGCTATTAATTGCATTCTGTGCACGGTTGTGATATTGTTTCCAAGCCTTACGTACGTTAGTTACGTATTGTCTTTTAAGTGGAACTGTACGCGGGGATACGTGTTCCAAGTACTGGAGGTGAATCGTTCAAAATGTATATCATGAATAGGCACTACAATAATCGTGCCGTTTCCAACATCATCGCTGCCTTGTTACTTATCGCTATAGCTGTTGCTGCAGCCGTGCTACTATACGTCTTCTCGATTGGATTGCTAGGAAGCTTGGGTAGCAGCGGAGGACAACAAACTAAGGAGCAGGTAATCATGGAAGCCTACACCTTCCCAGCTTCAGGTGCATTGACGGTAACGTTAAGAAACGTGGGATCTGCCTCGGAGAATCTAGCCGGTGCTGACTACTTTGTTAATGGGGTGCAAACTTCAACGCCAAGTGGTTTTGGTATATGTACAGTTTCCGATAGTACCAATGTTGTTCCCGGAGGCTCATGCGTCGTAAACCTACAAGTGACAATAGCAAGCCTCGTTTCTGGCGCTGCGTACCCCTTTAAGATAGTCACTCCGACCGGAGGAGTCTTCTCATATTCGATAATCTACGGCGGCGCAGGGTAGACCACTGACACCTTTTCCTTTTTTCCTTATTTCTTTATTTCTTTTGTATTAGCACCTTCGGTGTTGGCCATAACCAGACGAAGCGCCTACCGCATTTCCTAGGGCTGTCGCAGGCGTGTCGATAGATGCGACTTTTCTGTGCGATCGGCCGTTATAGTTTCTCCCCACCGGGTTTGACGCTGGTTTTCGCCAGATGAATCCGCTGGTCTAAGGCAAGTCTAGATGACAGGTGTCTAACAAAACGACACTGTTCCGTCGCTAGACTATCCCACGAAGACGCCTGTTGCAAATTGGTACCACAACATCATACTACTAAGTGACATGAATATACAGTAAATTAGAAGTAAGCTCCAAGACCGTACTCTTCTGCCTAGAAACCATATCGGGAATATGAATGAGAAATACCGAAGGTACGACAACTCTGGAGGGCCAGCGAACAGTATGATTGATGCGTACGTTCCTAGAGAAAATACTCCCAATCTCCAATCCTCTTGAAATGTCAGATAAACCAGGAACCCAACTATGATGATTATGAAGAAGCTCACTGACTGGAAATTGAACGCTTGCCCTTTCAAGAAAGGCAGGAGAGACGATCTGAGCCAATCTGCTTGACTCCAGTACGATAACTCAGCTCTACGGAATACAAACCAATCTCCGGTTGAGTAATACCCGTAATACAGCCAAGCCATCATGGAAAAAAACGGCAGAGCGAGATACGCTATGGATTTGAATTGCCTCTTTGCGACAATTTCGATTAATAGGGGAACTCCTAGCACGGCTCCCAAAGGTTTGGTTAGACTTGCCACCGCCAAGACGAAACTTGCCCGGCCAAACCTCAAGGCCTTGTACTCAATCCAGAATTGCAACGAGAGGAATAGGAGAATCGAATCAGCATAAGCAAGACTCGTGAAGACGAAAACCACAGGAAAGAAAGCCACTACAATCGCGCACTTAATCGCGCTTTGTCTATCCATATACCGCTCTGCGGCCATCTGGAAGAGTGGTACGAATGCAAAGCCAAAAACGAACGCAGGAAGCGACGCTGAGAGAACGGGGTCATGAGTTGCAAGATAGAAGACGCGAATTATCGAGGGATAAACTGGAAAGTACGCAAACAACCTTAGATTGTGATATCCAGATTCCGCAATGTCCACATAAGAATAGGTATCCCAGCCGATTAGCACCGACAGCGGATTGAACTGCAGCCATTTTCCACTCAGCCGAAAAAACAAGTACGCGATCGTCGCTAATTTCCAAGTCAACACAGTCGCAGTTGAAACTATGAATCGCAGATATGAGTTTGAGACATTTCGAACCATGTCAGAAAGCGTTTCTCGTATCGTCCTAACCTTTGCGATGAGAGCGAACAGCTTCCGCATCTCCAAATCAGGAGCATGAGGCCGCGTCGAGGGCGTTGCTTTCGAAGACATACAAGTCACCAGCAAAATTCATGAAGGGTGAAAATTCGTGGCTCGGCCATTCCGACGGTTCAATTAGAGTACCCTTCACATGTAGGCATGTTCCATCACCAAAGGCAAGCTGCGAGGGGTCTTCGCAGAAGTTGTTGTCACAATAGAAGATGAGCCGAATCGTTCCGTTCTTAGCGTCAAGGAAAAAGACGTTTTCTGAGTTCGGGCAATGGGTGGAACCTGTGCAAATCGGACTAGCGATGACATAATGGTACACTCCTTGAAAACTGATTGAAACGTATCCTTGGTACGTTGCAGCCGCATTAGGGAAGAAATCACCACGCCCGTGGAAGCCGGGCAGAATTCCCACGATCATTGCCGCTGCACTCAGTCCAAGAACCCCGTCCAAGACAAGGAGAATCGTCATCACGCTCAGCGCATTTCGTTTCTTTGATCTTCGGCTCAATTATGGGCCTCCAACCACGTACGTGAAGGAATGCATGATGCTCGGCCGGGCCGTCGCGCATTCTCGTTTGATGCCGAACTGAGATGCTTATTGACTTGAACGTTATTCAAAGGCTTCTTAGCCGACCTTAACCCCTAACTCCATTCGAACTCGCTGAAAGCATTTTCGCGCCTGCCTGTTCAACCAAGGCTTCCACGCCTTCAGTCTTGACATATGGATTGTCGTCTTCGTCGTCGCAGTGTCTCTCGTTTCTGAACCGTAGGTGGTACGTCTCAACCATCAGGCTTCCTGCGATTATCGAAGTCAGCGCAGTCACAGGGGCAAAGAGCCATGATTCAAACGGATCTAAGGCCACCAGGTGGAAAACAATGAAGAAACCGTTGGTCAAGAGGATTAGTTGCATCATACTGCTCTTCGTGAGCCTTCTCAACTGCAAGTAGAGTACTGGATAAGGAAGAAGCGCGGTCAAAGGATCCGCAGAGTTGTTGACTGAAACAAAGTATGGACCGAAGCGGATGAATGGGTCGTATAATGGATTAAATCTCGAAATGAAGAAGTATGGCCCGACAACGCGGTTCAAGGCCGTAATCAAGCCGAACGTACCAATCTGTTTCTGGGCCATGTAGGTTAGCATCCAGAACTGCAAAGAAACGAAATCACCGAACCCTCGCGTGATTATGAATGGCACATAGGTCATAAGGTACGCTGCAAGGGCTAAGGTCAAGATTATGGCAACTGGTCTTAGTCGTTTCGTTCTCAGGAGCCAGATTACTCCAGCCAGCAGGAACAAACCGCCAAGCCACTTACACGCGATAGCGAAGCCGAAGCTGACTCCCGCTGCCAGAACAGTCCAGTTTCCACGGTCTGCGACGAGTAGATAGATGCCGAGGACCCCAAAGAAAATCATGAACACGTCTAGCATTGGATCTAGTGTCAAGTTGACATTGATTCCATCGATTGCAAGCAGGAACACAGGCAGGGCCGCCCAGCGCGCGGTCCCTAGCAGCTTCATCGAAAGTAGATAGACCACGAGCACCAAGAGAAATCCGAACAGAAGGCTAGCAAGATTTGGGTTGTGAAAGTAAACAGCAAAGAAACCAATTGTGTACTTCGCTAATGGCGGATGTTCAGGATTCGTCTGCGAGAGGCCCAGCTGGGGAAGCCCACCGTGAATGTAGTAAATTCCAGCGGGAACATAGTAGTTGTAAGCGTCACCAAAGATGACGTAGCGGTAGCGCCAAGCAAGCAGACGAACCAAGAAAAATAAGCCAAAAGCTCCGGCAATCACAAGGGCCGACACGAGCGGGCGCGAACGCGACGAGCGCATGTGTTGGTCAACCGAATATTGGTTCAGCCTGCTCCGTATTTGAAGACGTAAGGTCACCGATGAATTGAAAGGTTGATATTTGGTCGTCGGCCAATCAGACGGTTCTCGCCTCCAAATCGACCTCATGGTCCCAACCGGCCGACCTTACAACGGAGAGATTCAATCCTTAGTTTTCAGAATAAAAGCACTCCTTCAGGAAAGTCACCAAGGATGTATCCTGTGCCAACGAAGATCTAATAGCCGCAATCCCCAGACGCAACGATGACTGGAATTGGCCTCCTCGGAAGCCTCGGATCGAGTGGAGGACAGCAAACCAGGGAACAAGTAATCATGGAAGCAGCCACTTGCAAGTCCCCAGCGAGTTCATAGAAAGCAGGAGGACCACGATAGCCATAAGAAATCCGAACAGACAGTTAGCTAGGTTCCGGCTCCGACGGTAGACGAAATCCAATGATGCACTTGGTCAATGGCTGATCTCCATGACTCGTCCCCTCAGACGCCGTATTCGAGGCGGCCCGTGAACACGGTAGACCGCCTGAAACATGCTTCAGGCTGTCGCGTACTTGAAAACGTAAAGGTCTCCAACGAATTCGAGCGTGGGTTGGTATTTGTTGGTGGGCCAATCCGACGGTTGGAGTAGAGTCCCCTTCACGTAGATTCGGTCCCCTTCATGGAAGGGTAGCTGCTGGGCACTGTAGCAGAAGCCTGCGCTACAATAGAAGATTAGGCGAACCGTTTCATTTTCTGTTGTTAGGTAGAATACGACCTCGCTAGGTACCCAGCATGGGGGGAAGTTCTTGCTGCAGAGCGGTTGAGCTTCCACATAATGGTAGACGCCCGTATAGCTAGCCGAGAAGTATCCAGTATGGGTTGCTGTGGGGCTATGGAACGAAATAGTGGAGGTGTTCCCTGTATTCAGACCAACGGAAACCACTCCTAAAATGGCTGTTATCATGAGTATCAAGGATACCAGGCTTCGCATCGAGAAAGGTTCTCGCATCCAAGTCCGTGTCATTGTTCCAGCCCGGCCGACCTTACAATGGAACTAATCCATGGTCTTCGTAAGGTATATGGGCTCTGCGCGACTGCGTGCCACAGCGAGAGCATGGGCCTTCCGCATTCAATCTTATCTACCTGCCTAGGCTAGGTGACGGCGAATCCTCGGGCTAGTTTTCTGCCACGGCTCGGCATCGCATCCGACGACTACCTTCTGTCACCCATCCTAGACTCCATGGGTTACACCATGTTAAATTCAAATGCTACCTCCCGTATACTCTCCAATGCAGTGACCATATTAGAGTCCATAGGACGAAGAAACATGGGACAACGCGATTCGCACCACCAAAAGATCGTTGAAGTATTAGCGGATGCAAAGATGCCCATGGACGTTGAGAACGTAAGGCTGCAGACGGGTTTGAAGAACTGGGAATCCACCAAATCCATCCTCCTCGAATTGGTGTTGCAAGGTAGCATTGCAGGCGAGAAAACTACTAAAGGCTGGATCTTCTGGCTAGACCGTGGTAGGCCGCGAGGTACCAAGCGGAAGTGAGCTCATGGCTAAGATTACTGACGTCAAGCACAAGTTGGCTTCAGCTGCGAACGTTCGCGGTTTCCTCTCCAGGAACAAGCCCAAGGCCGCGAAGGCAGCAGCCACATCCGCCGCTACTACTGTGCAGGTAGAGAAACCAAAGGTTGTGGCCGCTGAAGTCCCTTCCAGCTTCAAAGAAGTCACCCCACTTATCGAACCCTACGCTTACGCCGCTATCACTCACGACCCTGCTACCGGCGGAATGCTGTACTACATAATCGAACCAACACTCCTCGACGAAGACAAGGCACTGTACAAGAAACTACGCACAATCTTGGTTGAAGAACTGGACGTCGACGTGCGAAAGATTCCGACCAAGGAGGACGCCCAGAAATTACTCCGACACAAAGTCGAGTCAATTATCAAACAATACAAGATCACTGTTGAAGCCGAAGTTCTCGACAAACTCATGTACTATGTCACTCGTGATTTCATCTACCACGGAAAAATCGAGCCACTGATGAGGGACCATATGATCGAAGACATTAGCTGCGATGGCCCAAATGTCCCCATTTATGTTTGGCACAGGCGCTACGAATCGATTCCAACCAACGTGAAATTTGAGGAGCCGAAAGAGCTTGATAGTTTCGTCGTAAAACTCGCCTACCTGAGCGGTAAGCACATTTCGATTGCGCAGCCCATGGTCGACGGGGGGCTCTCTGACGGTAGCCGCGTCCAACTCACATATTCGAAGGAGGTCACCCGGCACGGTAGCACTTTCTCTATTCGCCGATTTCGCGCGGACCCAATGACGATTACAGACCTCATCACCTTCAACACTCTGACACCGGAAATTGGTGCGTACTTCTGGTACGTGATGGAGAAGAAAGCCTGCACCTTGATTACGGGAGGGACAGCCTCAGGCAAAACAACGCTGCTGAACTGCATATCCATGTTCATCTTACCGGACGACAAGATCGTAACGATCGAAGACACGCCTGAGCTTAACATTCCTCATAAGAACTGGATTTCCTCGATTGCGAGAGTTGGTTTCGGTGCGGCTGGAGGCACTGCAGAGATAACGTTGTTCGACCTTCTAAAGGCGGCAATGCGACAAAGGCCCGACTACATCATAGTAGGTGAGGTTAGGGGCGAGGAAGCGTTCACCCTGTTCCAAGCCATGGCCACAGGCCACGGCGGCCTCTCAAGCATTCATGGCGACTCCGTGCTGGCAGCAATTCGCAGGCTCGAATCTGCCCCACTCAACATACCCAGAACTCTTCTGCCGACCCTTAATCTGATTGGAATCCAACAACGCTTGCGAATCGAAGGCCGGCCGGTCCGCAGACTAACGCATATGGCCGAAGTGTTGGGCATCGATGCTAGTTCAGGTGAACTTGACCTAAATGACGTCTTCCGCTGGGACCCTAGGACGGACACCTTCTCATATTCGGGAAGAAGTCACATTATTGAGAGGCTCGCAGAACGTTCAGGACAACCGCGCGAACGTGTTCAAGAGGAAATCCGTCACAGACAGACTGTCTTAGAATACATGGCCAAGAAAAATGTGCGGAGGTACCAGGATGTCGGCGCTCTGATCAGGGAATACTATGCTGAGCCCGACAAGGTGTATGAGAGGGCCAGGTTAGGACTCTTAGGTGAATAAGTTTGAAAGCCCCTAAACTCAAGATTTCTAGGCAAGCGGCAAAGGCCGTTAAAACCGCTAAACAGCCGAAGGTCGAAGCAGCCGATAAGACACTGTCGGCGTTAAGGGCACCTTGGCTCCTAGCATACCACTACTTGGGGCTTAGAATTCAGAAGTATCTCCCATACTTCGAGGACACGGGTACTACAATGCAGAAGGCTGCGCTCAAAATCAGCCTACAATCGTATGTGAGCATGCTCGTGCTCCTTTCAGGTGTATCAACGATCGCCTCTTTCGTCATTGTGGCGACTCTCGTTGCGATAGCAGGTGGAGCGCTCTGGCTCTCAATCCTATACGCCTTCGGTGCAGCCATCGGCCTCGGCGCAATGGTCTTCGCGATCCTATACTTCCTGCCCAGCCTTCTGGCCTCAAGCCGAAGGAAACGAATGGACCTGGAGCTGCCCTACGTAGCCAGTCACATGTCGATTCTCGCCGCGGCGTCGATTCCCCCAACCCGAATGTTCAAGCTCCTCGAAGACTCGAAGACAACGCCTGAGGTTGCATCCGACGCAAACGAAGTAGTACGCGACGTCGAAGTTCTGGGGAATGATATCATGACGGCCCTGGAATCTGAGCGGGATCGTTCACCGTCACGAATCTTTGCAGACGTCCTCGAAGGCCTCGTTGCCACAATAAGGTCGGGCGGAAACATGAAGGCCTACCTGCTCGACGCAACACACACCATAATGGACCTGAGAAGAATCGCGGGAAAACAGCTAATCGAATCCTTAGCCGTTTTCGCGGAAACATACGTGACCCTCATGATTGTTTTCCCATTACTGATCATCGTCATGTTCTCAGTCATGGCACTTATCGGAAGCGGCCTTGGAGGCATGTCAGTGACATTGATGATGAGTTTCGTAACATATGGAATCATTCCAATCTGCGGGATGGCGGTCATCGTAATGCTTGATAGTATGCTCGTGGAGGATTGAAATTTGCCTAAGATTGAGCCGAAAGAGAAGAAATTGGTAGCCATCGTTTCGGCGGTGCTAGGGGTGGCCATGGTAATCCTCACTCTGTTGGCCTTTTTCGTCTTTCACTTCACCGGATTGCCGTTTGATTGGGACCAGGTTCTAATTCTCGCATTGATGGTGGCCATCTTCCCAATGGCGGGCGTAGAATACCTCGACCTGAGTTGGCAGCGAGGCATCGACAAGAACATTCCCCGCCTACTACGCGAAATAGCTGAATCAGGCAGGACAGGCCTAACCCTAGTAAGAGCCATTGAGGTCTCGGCCGACAGAGATTACGGCCCGCTTACTCCTGAACTGAAACAGATGGTAGCTCAGATTTCCTGGGGGGGTAGCCTAGAGGAAGCATTACAGACCTTCGCCAAACGCGCTCGAACAAAACTAGCAAAGCGAACCGCCGATTTGATATCGGAGGTCGCACGGTCGGGCGGCGATACGCAAGAGATCATGGAGCAGCTGAACAAGCACATCGGTGAACTACAAAGCATAGACCGTGAAAGATACGCGCAGATGCGCCCATACGCAGCTGTCATTTACATCGCATTCGGAGTCTTCCTCTTCACGGACGTTATGCTGGTTCGATCGTTCTTCACGCAAATCCTTCAAATGCAGAACTCCGTGATGAACACCGCTGGGGGATCGTCAACTATTTTCGGTGGAATCTCAAGTGTCAACATTGCGTTGCTGAAGAAAGTCCTCTTTCACGCCGTTATCATCCAAGCCATCATCGGCGGGCTTGTGGCAGGCAAGATGAGCGAGGGAAGGCTCGGTGCGGGACTCAAACACATCCTGATTCTAATGGTGATGGCCTTCGCAATATTTGCAATTTTCGTATGGCCGGCATGATATGATTAAAGTGGTTGATTTGAGAGACTCGTGCGGAGGAATGTATAGTTGAGAAAGCGTAGGTTGAGACGTTGCCTTGGCGTGAGCGTAGTCATAGGAAACATGCTCATGATTCTCATAACCCTCTCCCTAGCCGCCATACTGGTGGCCTGGGCTGGCACATCCTTTGGGGCATTTAGCGGCGGCTCATCACTCTATTTTGCCCAAAGGGGACAAGCAATGCAGGAAAGATTTGTGATTGAGAACGCTTTCTTCCTCAAGACCGGGACGCCCCCCAACACACTTCTGATATTCGTGCGAAACGTAGGCTCAATAGAGGTCAACATTACTGCGATATATGTTAATGGCACGTCTCTTGGGGGCTCCCTACAATCAACTCCCACATCAACACCCCCACTTTGCGCCACTTTGCGGTTGGGTTCTAACACGCCGAATTTGCCAGTCCAGACTGTGTGCGAATTTAGCCTGCTTGTAACACCAGGCAATAGTGTAGTGAGAGGCGGTGCGATTTGTGGGTCAACATGGTGTCCTAATTCCATATTCTACATTCTTGTTGCGAGTAACAGAGGCAACCAAGCGGTTTACACTGCGAGGGGACCGTAGGAGGATGAGACGCTTGCGCAGACGTTTTCGGCGGTTCAATCGGAGGGCCGTCAGTACGATGATAGGCGGAATAATCGTTCTTTCGTTGTTTCTTACAGCTCTCACCGCGATGGTTGTAGTTAGTCAGCAGAACGACTATTACCAGACCATAGTCGACAAAATGTCACAGAAAGACATCGACCGATTCTCTGAGAATCTTATCGCAAACTATCCCGGCCTTAACCCACCAACTCAAGGAGTTACCTGTACCGGATCGCCCACCAGCACCTGTAACCAGTACGATATGACTCTAAGCAACGTGGGAGGGTTGAGCAACGCAGGAAGCGTAGGGGGTACACTCGGTGGAACTGCTGGCTCTGGGGGAGGAGGGGTAAGTCTCCAAATTGTTCGAATATATGTAAACTCAACTACGGGGTCGACGGGGTGCTCATTACCGACTCCACCTGCCACAACGCCAGCATATTCACCCTGTGTTCTCCTGCCAGATTCAGCATGGTTTAGTCCCACACCGCCCACTCCTAAAGCCTACACTTTTCGGGCCACGGACGCTTTGCTAAATCCCGGCGAATTCAACCATACCCTACGCTTCTGGCTACCCTGCGTGACTTCCTGTTCTACTTCTACGAACATATTCCTGCCCGGGGGGACTGGTACCATTCCGCTGAATTCTATCTGGATAATCACGGCGAGAGGACGCACTTTTTCCTTCCAATGGCCGTTTCCCCAATCTGGACCAGCGAGCTCGTCGATTGCCGCAAACATCTTCACCGGAGTCATGAAAATTGCGTGGACGTCCACATCAGGGAGTGGCACTCTGTCGAGCCAAAGCGACACATGCCATGCCGAAACAAAGGAAAAGCTTTCAGGTCCAAGTGGTTATCATGCTGGCGGTAACCTTTACTTTGTAAACCCGTGGATCACCGATTCATTGTTAGCAGACGCTCCTGATACGATTAATCTGTTCATATACGCCAAATTCACGAACCCATTCAACTACCAAATTCAGATATCGACTGGCAATCTGATTATGCAAGTAGCGTCCTCGGGAAGTAACGCAAAGCAATTCTTCATTGGTGGACCTTTGGTTGGTGTTGTCTACCCCTACCCGACAGGTGGAACGTTCACGCCCGCTGGAACGGCAGTTACGGTTGGCGCAAATCAGGAGGCTGTACTAGTTTACATAGTCCTTTACACGGTATTTGGAAGCGGAAATGGCTCCATTGGAAGCTCAAGCTCCCCTGCCCCCATACAGTTTTCAGGCCTCGCTGCAATCACCAACAATCTAGTTGGTAAAAGCCACACCACCGGCTACTTTGCCGCCTCAATACTTCTGGATGGCCTTTATGACGCAGGGACGTCCTCAACTAACTCCCAACTAACAGGATGTTAGAAATTCACGAAATAACCCAGCGCGGTCCAGGCAAGCATCCCTGAAGCCAACTGAAGCCATCAAGCGTCACAATTTATCCTTCTGCCTTTCAGACATCATCCTGCCTGAAAAGGGAAAGAAGAATGCTATAGAATATTTCACGGAGGGCTAATTCAACCGGTTCAGGAGGGAGTTAGGCAGGCTTAAGGTGCACTGCTGGTGCTTTTTCCTGCGATACATGAGTAGGAGAAGACGCCGCCGTCTTTTGTTGTAATCTTCACTAGGTAAGCCACGCCTGCCAGAACGGTCTGGCCGCCGAGCGCGGTTGGTATGGTAAGTGTCACAGTGCAAGATGCCTGAGGATTCAGCGTAGCAACTGTGGGGCAACCGGTCGAGGAGGAGAGGGGAGTGACTCTTGTTCCGCTAACGTAGTATGCTGCGATCCTCGCCAGTCCTGAACCGACATTTCTCACGGAAATGACGAGAGAGGTTAGAGTACTCCAGTCGTAGTATTCGAGCGTAATTTGGTTCGCGTACTGTCCGCTTTGTGGTTGAGCTGCTGTAAGCCTTCCCAAAAGGCCACTTGAATATACGTAGAAGAGAACAGATGCCGATACTGTAATGGTGATTAGCAGCATTGCTGCTACGACTTCGGAGACACCCCTATTTCCCATCCGCATAATGCTCGCCTAACCCGCCAGTCCTTTGAATGTGTCCCTGCTAAGTAGCGTCGTCATCGCTTCTTTCACAGACGCGCCTTCGATCACTGACAGCTTCAGGTTCTTGGCTAAGGTTCTCCCTTCCTCGCTTAGGCCTGGTACTGCGATGAGGTAGCTTTCGTTCGGCCGAGCGTCTTGTACTTTCGCTCCGAAATCACGGACCTGTTCAATGGAAACATTTTCCGTAGAAGTGGCAACGTCAATGGCTACGGTCTTGCTGCCGCTCCATCTTCCCCCCTTCATGGTGGTGACGATATCGAAGGGTTGGGGTTGCCCCGATTTACCTGGAAGTTCGTGTGGGGCCTGCACGACTAGGCCGAGTGATTCCAACATGGTAACTGCATCATTGTACATCAGAACCTCTTTCCTGACGCTGGCAAGTGTTTCAGGGTTCAACCTGTACTGGTAGATTGGCACAAGCCGAGTCCTGTCCACTGAGAACTGGTGCCGTCTAGGCCTGCAGAAGTGTGAGTTGGCCGGCGCGTTGAAGGACTCGTTGCAGCTCTTGCACCGGTACCAGGCTCCGACGGCTCGGTATTCGACTCCGAAGTTGTGAAGCACCGCCTGGCACTTCGGGCAGACCAGTTGCTCACCCTTCCTGAAGGCATCATCGCTGGCAACCTTACCGCACTTCAAATGCTCAAACAAGTAACTTCTGGCAATATCGTAGCTGAAGCATTTCGGGCAAGTGTAACGTGTACTAACCTCATTCGAACCACACTCAGGGCAAGCAGGTGCCTTGTCAACCAAGTCAGCAAGAAGAGCCTTGGCAGAAACCATTCTGGAGAGTAGTTCTACTATCGCAGCCGGTTTATCCTCAAGGACGCCCTTCAGCTGCGGGTAATGAACCTCATCGGTGGGCAGAATCTCAGGTGTGATCGGAGTCCTCGCGCTACGCAACATGAATTGAAGAATCTTTCTCGCATTCAGGTCTGAGTAGATTTCAGCGTTCACCGTGGGCGCTTGGATTTGCCCTGCAACTATGATTGGGCGTTGTTCTAGCGCGGTACTCATGGTTGGGCTGCCCTGGGTAATGCTTCCTGAAAGACGGGTTCCTGTGGGCGGACCTCAAAACCCTCAGGCGAAATCCTGTATGAGAGAATTCGTTTGTGGATTCTCACGCCGCGCATCTTCTGAACTTCCAACGCCTGGATTGTGGCATCTTTTTCCCGCCAGTTGTGTAGCAGGAAGGTGCCCTGCGCGAGCAACGTTTCCGGTCCAAAGGTTTCAACAGTTGGAGTTGGGCTTTCCGTCAGCACGAGTGTTGTCAATTCAAGCTCCGACAACGCTCGGTAGAATTGCAGCAACTTGAAGCGGAACTCCGACTCGTACCTGTACGCGCCTCCAATCGAGACCAATGAGTCTATGACACATCTTTTAGCGGCAACTCTCTTTCGGGCGTTAGAAATGACTCCAGCGAGGCCGTCTAGGTCGAACCTCTCGGTTCCGAGCACGCCGCCCCGTATCTTCAGTTCGCCGCCCGGCTCTTCCTGCTGGGGGGAGGCGTCGATGAGTACAATTTTCCCTTGGCTTTCCAAATCGAACATGTTCCAATTGAACCGCATCATATTATTCGCGAAGGAGTAGGGGGGTTCTTCAAGGGAGACGTACACCCCGTTTTCAGCGTATTGGGTTGCGCCCCGGTACAGAAATTGTGCAGCCATAGTCGTCTTACCCGACCCAGGCGGTCCAACAACCGTGTGCACGTAATTCCGTGGGAGGCCGCCTTCCAACACCTCATCCAAGCCGAGGATTCCCGTCTTTATTTTTGCAGCTTCGCTCATTAGAAATCACAACTAATCATGTCTGGTTTGAGTATAAAACACCCTTTGCTTCAACTGTACTCGACCCTTAAGCGCTTCGACACATTCGGCCTCATTTGTGCGACGATGGCATGGTAGTATCTTGGTGTCGATATCAAAGCCTCTCCGTTCCCGAGTGAGGGAAGTAGATCCCAGAGGGAATCGGGGACGTTGCCTGTCGACCTCCGCAGCACATCCAAGTTAGCTTCGGAGCTTATCCTATGCATGAACCGTGTGTTGCAGAGTTCGATGAGTTCAGATGGGACTAAGGCGGGTTGCTGTGACACTAAGCCTAACCCGATGCCCCTCTTTCGCCCCTTCCGGGCCATTTCAGTTAACATTGTGAGGGTGGCGGTCATGGTGCGTTTCTTGGCCTTGCTGAGAAACGTGTGAATTTCCTCCATGAAAATCAGGATTGGGGAGGCTTCGAGGCTGCGAGTTTTGTAGTTGAAAACTTCTTTGAGGAGGTGGGCTATGCAAATGTTGCGAACAATATCGGAAGACTCGTTTACATCTATGACCGAAATCTTACCGGCGACGCAAATATCCTCCGGCCGCAGACGATCGAACACTTCCCCAGCCCTATGCGAATCGAGGATGCCTGCTCGCTGAGCCATGGCAAGCTTGGTGTACAAGCCCATATGGGCTTCTGCAACAACTTCTGGCAGCGAACTCTTTTCGACCTGCGCATCGATTCTCTTCTTAAGAACATCAATTAAACTGCCGATTTCGTAGGCGTGGAATGTTCCTGAAACGTCCTTCGCCTTTCTAGCGATGTCGAATAGGTATACTCGTTCGAAGGGGGTTAGGCCAAGTACCTCGCTGAAAATCTCAAGGTCCAGATCGGCGAAGGGTATGCCGAATTTTTGAGCGTCGATATTCCGGCTGGTGTTGGGTGCGGGAACGTAGACTTGGAACTTCTTCATTCCTTGGGGCTTCTTCCCGAACTTTTCGAGGATTGGCAGGAGGGCGTCTGTGGGTTCGTTCATGCTGACATATTCGCCTTCAATGTCAAAGATCAGCACCGCCCTATCCGACTTGCTCGCCTCCTCGGCGATCACCTGCAGGCTGTTCGATTTTCCGCCGCCCGTTGTCCCGAAAATTCCGATGTGCCTGTTCAGGACTACGGATTCTATGGCGACCTCTACATCACTCTGCCCGATAAGGCGGCCAAGAACGAAATCCCCAGTAGCACCCACATAGGACTGGACTTCTTTTGGATCCAGCATGCTCACTGGGCTTCCCGGCTTTGGCCGCGTTTGGACCGCTGTTCTGTGGTCGCCGATAAGCATTGACGTAAGCTCTACCAAGTAGTATGCGCCGGGTTTCTGTGTGAAGAACGGCCCGTCCAGTATTCGGCCGACAAAGGATCTGTTGCCGTTGCTGGAACTGTTACTTTTACTGTTTCCAATGTGAACGTAGATGCCTCGCGGTGGTTCCTTGTCGGATATCATGAAGCAGGTTATGCCTTGGGCTCTGTGACCTGTTTGAAATGCGGCGTCGTCGAATGTGACGTATCCGAGGATTTTACTGGAGTTCTTTTCCGGTTCGCTAAGAACACTTACCATCTTTCCACTCTCTCTCCCTTACGCGTGCCCAAGGATCTCAAGAACTTTCTTTGCCAGCTCACGTGGGTTGGGGCCTTCGGCGACGAGAATGTTGTGCATGGCCGCTACGTCACGGGCTCTCTTTGAGAGCACTGGGATGGCGCCGAATATCGAGACGGTTGGGTTAGCCTCTAACATCTTAACGAACAATTCCAGCACCGGCTCCACTTCTACTTCCGTATCGCTCTGAGAGATGTCGACGGCAATTAATCTGGTGTCCTTTTGGGCGGTCAACGAGAATACAATTTCCTTAGAATGCCCCCCAACCACAACCATAGTCCCCGGTGACTTGACCAAATACCCATTCTCAGTCAATATTCTTGTCAAAGCGTCAACACCCAAGAAGCGCCGAGCCTCGTTGAGAACGCTGTTACTTACACTGTAAGTGAAAACGTCCCCCACCAGCCCTAATGACAGCGAGAAATCATTCTTACAGGCCCTGCAGTAGAAACTCTGGACGGGGTCTTCGAAATGCGCGTTGCAGGTCTTACATGAACATACAACGCCAATCACCCTATAATCGGTAGGATCCTGCAACATTTTCTTACAGGTGGGGCAGGCCAGGTTTCTGCCGACACGGAATACGTTCTCTTGGTGAATTGTGCCGCACTGCAAATGCTCAATCATACGGTCGATTGTGACGTCAATGGAACTGCATTGGGCGCACTTGAAGCGCAAGTAGACATTAGTGGGCATGCCGCACTTGGGACAGGACACCATTCTTTCGTAAAGCGTCTCAGTCACCATTCCGATGTCAGCCATCTTCTGGAGGACGACTCGTTCGACGGTGACCATCTCGCCTGTTTCCGCCTTTATGGGGTATCGTGGTATTCGGTCTGGGCCGAAAGACGGTTCCAGCGGCTTGCCGCCGCTGCTTAGGAAACAGCTAATCACTTGCTGAATTGTTGGGTCGTTAAAGTTTCGAAGCCGCAACCTTCTGGCTATCGATTCATCCGTCCTCGCCAAATTGTAAGCTTGTAATTCGGCCTTCTGAATGCGTTCCCTTAACTGCTTGGAGAGGAGCTGAAACTCCTTCTCCTGGACCTTCCGATCTGCGAACTGTTTTTCAAGGTTGGCAAGTTCGCCGGTCAAATGGTCGCGCTCTGTAAGAGGGTCAATCGCAGATTCGGCAGAGGCCATTATTGCCATTCTCTTGCTCTGTCATTGCGTCTAGGGAAGCCAAATATAACTATCCTGTCCCCCTAATCCCTATTGGGCAACGTTGTTTGTGAATAAGGGCAAGCTGCTCATACTCTTTCTTGCCATATTTGTTGCCTTAACCGTAGCTCCCATCCCTAAACTCACAGCTCAGGCCTCCAGCCCACAAATCACGGTAGCTCAACCAATCCAAACGATTTGGCGGGTAGGTGGCAAGGTGAATTTAGCGGCTTCACGCTTAACCATTAACGTCACATATTACGTCTGGAATGCGCGGCCCAATGACCCGGCCGCAAGATACACCGGAACATCATTCATAGCAAGAAATAGCAGTATACCCTTCCAAGTTTCTGTCGCAGCAGTAGACCCGCCAGGAACCTACACGGTCAGCCTCTCAACCTCGCAGACATCAGATACGCGGGCCGCAGTCGCCCACTTCGGCGTGCTCGGAACAGACGCCGACAATTACAAGCGAACCGGCACAATGCATATCGCCGGCGGTGGCTTCACCCCCAACTCGACGATCGCTATATCCCTAACCTCCTTCGGGCAAGCCCCCGTGAATCTCAGCTTCAAGGTTGACCCGAAAGGAAACTTCGATAACTCCTACAGGCTTCCCCCCTCTGCCCCGCTCGGTCAACTTACCCTATCCATCACCGGCCGTGCCTTCGACACAGGAGGACCAGTGAATACAATCGCCCTAGCTGGGGTTTTCCCCACCTCGGTCACGATCACGCCTCTAACCCAACCCGCGGCGACCCTGGAGCGGACAAGTAATACAATGCTGAGCGTAAAGCTCAGTTACCCGGACGGGTCCCCGGTAACCACAGCAACCCAGAATTCCACGCGTGTTCTTCTTGTCAGCGACCCCGCGGGCGGAACAGCCACTGAGCTCCGTTTGGTAAATACCAACCCAGCGACGGGCGTGTGGACGGCGACATGGGAACCATCATTCTCGCAAACCCTAGGTTCATTCCACTTCGCAATCTTTCCAACAGACTTCGACGACACATACGGAAACATAGGCCAGGGAACAACCATAACCTCTACTTCCTTCCAGTTGACAGCCGCACATACCGGTTTGTCGCTTCAGGGTAATTCAACCATTCAAAGGACGCTTCCAGTTAACCTTGCAATCGTCCCAACCTACCACGACGGCAAAGCCTTCGCGAACGTGACTCAAGCCATGGCGACGGTCACAGAGGCCGATGGGTCAGAGCACCGGCTTGCCTTCAATGCCACGCTGGGCGAATTTGTAGGCAGTTACAAAACGAATTCTTCGACACCGCTGGGCTCACTCGTTGCTGCGGCTAATGTCACCGACCTTTTCGGTAACACTGCGACAGGGTCAATCACGATTCAAATTATCCCCGCCGTTCTAAGCTTCAGCGTCAACGCGCCTACTGCTCAGCGGACTACGATGTTGAATGTTACAAGCCGCGTAACTTACCCGGACGGAAGCATAATCACTCCCAGCGATCTACCGGCGGGTTTCAACGTCACGGTTTCCAAGGGGAACTTCACCTGGTCCAGTCCAATGGGTTTCAATCAGACCACCACCAACGATTGGGGTGCAGGGTTTCGTCTCTCCCAGAATGCAACCTTAGGCGATTACGTGGTTGCAATGAATGTCACAGATCCGCATGGAAATTCCGGAGTCTTCTTGGGGACGGTCCGAGTAGTTTCGGCAACTTTCATAATTGAACTTCCACGGACAACGCTCCGGGCCAGCCCAAACACGTTGATCAACGTGGTTGTGAACGTGGTTTACCCGAATGGAAGTGCTCTGATACCTAGCGTGGGTGGCGTCGTTTCCGCCTCATTGACCAACTCGTCAGGAACATTCACCTATCCCTTATTCTTCAACGCAACCGACAGTACCTGGTTGCTAAGTTACACTGCCCCTGACCCGGGTTTGAAGTTCGGCTTAACAATAAAATTCTCCTTCAACGCCAACGACCAATTCGGAAACACGGGCTCGGTCTCGCAGGCCTTTGAGTTAGATGTTGGCGCAGGCGTCCAAACCCTCATCCTAGCCACGATCATCGGTGCAATCGTACCAATCGGCCTGATCGGCTGGGCAATAGCAACAGTCTCAACTAGAAGAAGAAAACACAAACCTTAACGCGTTCTTCTTGAATACGTTACTTGCTTCTGAAGACTCTCCGGTCGTTGAACTTCGTTACGCCCAGTAGAGAAGACCGCGCCGTCGCTGAGAACTATCTTAACGACATATACGATCCCAGCGTTCGCTGTCGGCCCTAGGTAACGTCAAGTTAACGGTTGATGCGCGCTAGTTGCGTGGCTGCAAAAGAAAGTCGGTTGATGATTAGAGTAACTCCATGAACTGTTCTCTCGTTAAGCCAGCCTGTTTGACTATCGCCTGCAAAGTACCTCTATCTAGTTCGTGGTGAAGCGGAACCACGGTGCGTCGCCCGTCTGGATGCCTGAGGATTGCGCCGTGTTTCCCAGACCCAGTGACTTAAACCCGCTTTAGATAGAGCTTTGATAACTGTGAGGCCTGATATTCATCGTAGCTTTGACAAGCTACTCTTCGACTAGAATTGGAGTTTTCTCAAGCACTTCAGATTGCATATCCGCGAGGACTAGCCGGATAGCTTCGGTGATGTTCTCGACAATTTCCTCTTTCGTCTTGCCTTGAGTTATGGCGGCGGGTAGTTCCTTACATTGAGCCACTAGGTAGCCATCCTCGCCGTTCCATACTCTAACATGATACAAGTGCCTAAGCACCAAAATGCCTTGTGCACAAGGAGAATATATAGGGATACCCCGCGTTTGGGTCGAGGCCCACCGGGGTTAAGCTTGGACCGTGATGGGTTGGCGCCGTTGCTCTCGCTGTTCCGGTTTTGCTACCGAGTATGTGAGAAGAAATGCGTCCTGTTGTTCCTTTAGGTTCAGTGTGAGTTCTGCGTTGGGTTGGATTCCAATGAGGTCGGCTATATCATTGGGGATTCTGAGGTAGACAGTTTGCTTCAACCTAACGGGCCTAATTTTCAATGTCACCTTGCTCACCTGCCTTATTGGCTTCGCTTAGCATACATCAAGCCGAATCTTAGACTAAATCAAGGAATAGCCTTGGTGTTCCTTGCAATCCAATGTCTCGGTGACAGTTTTCAGGGTATGACAGTTGAATACGAATCCCATGGCCCGTGATAAGGTTAGGAATGGATCGCCCCATTTGGATAGAGTGAGGCCTCGCTCAGGGTTCTGTAAAGTCTGTGTCGGATAGGTTAGGCTGTAAAAAACCGTCGGATAGTCATTTAGCCGTAGAGCACGGCCTATTTTTCCATGGTAGTTTACCCAACGGCCACAGGTATTATCGAAGCAAACAGGATTGCGCTAGCCTTGACCAAAGACAAGCATCCTCACAAATTGCGGGGCTCTACACAGGGGATTCAGAGTTTGATTGATGACATTAAGAAATCGGAGGATGGAGACCTGACATATCAAGCGGCACGATTCATGAAGGAGATTGTTGTAATGCATCCTTTTGATGGTGCGAACCATCGAACTAGCTATTTGGTCGCCTATAATATATATAAACTACGACATCGTCATGATGACGATGGTGGAAGCGTTGCAGGCTACACAAGTCAAGAATCCAGAGATTGAGCTATTGGAAAAACTGGCTCAGGAGCATCTGGAAACCCTCAAATTGCTTGCAAAGAACGGGAACCACAAGACCGACTAATTTTCTTCCTTTTCATTTTTCACGGTCGCATTTTGAATCAGCGTTAGCCATTTGTTCTCTCCCTTAACATGAATACCCGCTTTCTGGGCTGGCGTTTCATTCTCTAACGCCATGTGTGGCCGCACGTAGTTGTGGAAGATTTGGCAACCCGTGAGAATTGGGCTATCCGCCTTCTTGAGTGACCGCATGACTTTTTCTCTATCTCTGATTTCTCCGTTTAGGCGTTCCATGCGGTTGTTGTTCTTGTCACCACTCATTCGCACATGACGAATATGTTGAACCACTAGGGCTTTGCTCTCACGGGGAAACGCACTTCTGAACGCTGATTCAAAGTTGAACGCACCGTCGGTTATGATTGTGTGGGGAGTTTTCCCCGCAAATTTCTTGCCCTCTCGGAATAGTGGGGTTATGTCGGCTGTGTACTTGGTGTCGGCTACTTGTTGGGCTATCCAGAAGCGTGTCTCGTTGTCCATCATAGCGTACAGGTATTTCATGTCACCTTTCACTTTGAGGAACAGTTCGTCGGCTCTCCATGTGTCCGAGACTTGCGGCGTTATCTTGTCTAGGTACTTTCCCATTAGTTCGGTGTACTTCGCTATCCAGTTATAGACGGTCATGTGGCTTACGTCAACCCCTAGAAGTCTGAGAGACTTCGCAACATTCCGAAGGCTCTCTCCGCTAAAGTACAGTTGCATAGCCGTCGTAATCCCCTGTGGATTATGTTTCATGCGCTCGAAGCCTACGTTAATCGTGAAGTATCGCCCGCAAGTTCGGCAATTCCATTTCTGAATGTCACCAAAGCTATTGTGCCTCTGTCCGTCGCGCACAATCGTTTTCGACTTGCAGTAAAGGCAAACGTCAACTTCAATCGGCTCAATGACTGTTGGTTGAACAACGGCTCTGAGTTTGACCTTCAAAACCAAGAAAAGGAATTAGACAAACTGCTCGCAAATACGACAGACATGACCGAAAGCAACATCCTTACACTTTATCGTAAATTCAATCTGCTCCAGCAGTTGCTCTATACCAAGGACGCAGTAAGGCTCCGATGATAACGGAAGATGAGATGAACACCCGTATCAACGACGCTGTTGCCAAGAAATTTGCCGCAATTTGGGACCCTGAGGGGCATAAGGCGATTTATCATTGACGCCCGCACAGACGCAGCTAGAACAATTACACCAAATCAAAGTCTCGCTGTTCAAATGCTACCTAGTTGAAGGAAAGTTAGCACTATTCCTTATGAGTTGCCTAGAAAAACATCGTTCAGACTTGTCCGTAGATGAGCTATTCAAGGTGAAAGATTACTCGAACAAAGTCCATGCTCTTCTCGACAAAATCAAGGCATCCGACGACTTTTTACACGACAATTCATCCGACACAGACTTTACAGAGCCTCGCTCAGTGATGTATCAGTACTAGTTCCACAGGATGAGTCGTTAAGCCGTTAGTTTGAGGATTTGAGGCATTATTTCTTGAAATACGGATAATGCGTGGGGGGCGTCTACTGACAGAGCCAGGTGGCCATCTGGCACCTTAGCCATGAGAACACAGTCTTTCTCGAAACACGCAATGACGCACTCTAGTTTTCCAGCCGTGCCTTGAGGCGTCAACCGCTCCGCTACACCGGTCATGAATAAGGGGCCCATTTCCATGAATGCCTTATCCTCTGCGTTAGGCGTGTAACTCTCAACACCCGGCCGCATTTGAGAGAAAACCACGGTAGTAGGATCTGTTGACAGAGCCACCCATCTAATCTTCGGATGAAGGCGAAAAACATCGTCGGCTGTTAACAAATAAAACCCTTACTGAGTTGAGGGTCCTTCGTTCAATTATGGCTTTCTGTTGGTGGCTCTGTTACCTTCGCGTTTGGTTAGCTGGATGATTTTGGCTGTTACGTTTCGTTTTGCGGCTAGATTTTCTGGTATCGTAAACTTGTCGTCAGTTGGCTCTGGTAACTTACTTTTGATGTAATGCTCAGAAGAACTCGGCCTCTGCTTTCGCCACCTCATCCTCGCTGTTCGCCGCTGAGTAAGCTTCGAGAGGCTGAGCGTTTAGTGTTAGGAAGGTGGGCCCCCACTTGAAGAGCGATAGCAGTTGACTCGCTTTCTCTTTGAAACCCATTATGTAGAGCCCAGCTGCAAGCGCTTCGATTGACGACAGCTTGTGCGGCTTAGCGTAGTTGACGGGGTTGGACGCAAGGAATGTTGGGAGGCGTCTACCAAGACCAGGCAAGCGGGTCCTGAAGGTCCCTTGCACTTTCTCCCAAGAGCAGTCGATAGCCACTAATCCATGCTGTATGGCCTGGATTTTGTCCGCTGGCAGAAGGCGTTGGTTTGCGAAAGGGTTCAAAACTAGGGACCTGCGCGGGATTTGCTGTACCCGATGCAGTGGGATTGAAAGCCTGAATCGAGCTAACTTTGCCGCGGTACACTTGGCCGGGTCGTCCTGCCTCATGAGAAGAACGTAGGTTCTTGGGGTTGATGGATCCTGGTTTTGATGCAAATTTCAATCAGGCTTAGGGATACCGCAGTCTCTTGTCATGAATAACTTTGTGGCACATCGGGTCGTCCAGGACTTTGGCGATGTGGTCGATCAAATCGGTTGGGGTTAGGTGATAACCATATTGTTCTTGGGCAAGGTCGCCTGCTGCTCCGTTCACGAAAGCTCCCGCAACCGCCGCCCTGAAACCGCTGACGCCCTGCGCCATCAAACCCGAAACTATTCCGGACAGGACGTCACCGGTCCCGCCCACAGTCATGCCGGGGTTGCCCGTGTCATTCAGCTTCACCCTCTCTCCGTCGGAGATGATGTCAGTATGTCCCTTGAGAAGGACAACAGCGCCACTTCTAGAAGCGAGGGCCTTCACCTCGCGAGGACGCACACTCATGTCTCGAGATGGAGCTTTTCCGGAAATCGCTTGAAATTCGCCCGCATGCGGGGTCACAACGGTTGAATTGTCGAATATCTTCTTTCTTACAACACCGATTGCTTTCAAAGCGTCAGCGTCCAGGAGAAGCGGTTTCTTAAGCTGGCGCACCAGCAGGACGATGCTGCGAACCGCAGAAACGGTCTGCTTATCCATGCCTAGGCCAGGGCCAATGGCCACAGCGGTCGCCTTCTCCAAATGTTCTCGTAGAATGCGGATGTGCGTTGGCGCTAGGTTCGTTCCAGGGAGCTTTATCGTCATTAGGTTTGGCGAGATTGCTGAGATTGCTTGCGCCGTTCTTTCCGGTGCCGCTACGAACACTAAATCGGCGCCAGTTCGATATGCGGCTAGGCCGACGAAAGTCGGGGCCCCGGTGAAAACGTCGCTACCCCCAATTACGACTAATCGGCCGAATTGGCCTTTATGTGCGTCAGGAGACCTTCGAACAACTGCAGCTTCCACATCTCCAGGCCCGGCAAAGATGTCGGCCTCTGGCGGTATTCCGATGTCCGCAACCTTGACTTCGCCGCAGAACTCTATCGCCTTCGCAAACCCCTTCTTCATCGCGTGGAGGGTTACTGTAAGGTTAGCCCGTACAGCTGCGCCCAACACCTCGCCCGTATCCGAGTCTATCCCTGTGGGCACATCCACCGCAACCTTGTAACCGCGAGAGCCGTTGACCGCCTCTACCGCTTTGAGGATGGGTTGGCGAAGTTTCCCCTTAACACCAGTCCCGAGAAGCGCATCAACCACTATGTCCGACTCGGATTCGGATAACGACGACGAGTCATGATACTCTTCGACCTTGACGGTGGAGTACATGGATTTGAGCGCACGCCAGTTCAGAAGTGCGGCCGGGTCTGAGATTGCATCACTGCTGCCTACAAGCTTGTAAGATACGTTGAAGCCTCTTCCCGTAAGATGGCGCGCAACAACCATTCCGTCTCCCCCGTTTCTCCCGGTCCCACCGTACAACACAACGGAACTGCCCGCCCCAAACCGGGCGGTAATCTCATCCGCCACGGAACGACCTGCGTTCTCCATTAGTTGCAGTGTGGACACGCCTAGGTACTCTGAATTCTTGTCTAGAATCATCGTTTCCAGGGATGTCAGCGGGGGCCTTAAGAAGGTCAAACTTGCCACGGGTTGTTACACCGAGCGGTCCGGTAAAAGTTGTGGGCTACCCAGCTGAACCGTTGAATTCAACACGGCAACTTGTTTTTGGGGCGCTAGGTTAAGGTTGAAATGATTTTGAGTGCATTTAAGCGCTTTCTCGAGAGTTGGAGGTGCCAAACCATATATTCAGATTTCACCCCCTATTGTACTTGGTGTACGCCACGGGTAAGTTCGCGCTCGTCACGCTGGTTCTCTCTTCCAGTCATGGGGTCTTGCCAGAGGATAAGTTGGCGGAACAAGTACGCCGAACACTCGAGTCGAGTGCGCTCTCGGACACCTGGGCGGTTGATTCGGTAGCCATTCTTGACGAAGACGGTTCTGCCACGAAGGTTTTCTCGACTAATAAGGCGAAAGAAGTAGCCATCACATAATTGCCTCGGCAATGAGCTAGGCAAATGCTTTTAGCGACACTCTGAACATCAAGGCTACGACGAGGTATCCTAATGCCACTTGCCTTCGTCCTGATCAACGCCGAAATAGGATCTGAAGATGAAGTAGCCGGAGAACTGCGCAAGATAGGGAACGTGAAGGAATCATACGTCGTCTACGGCGTCTATGACATTGTTGCGAAAGTCGAAGCCGATTCCATGGACAAGCTGAAAGAGATTGTTACGTGGAAGATACGCAGACTCGACAAGGTCCGCTCGACACTCACAATGATCGTCGTAGAAGCAACCTAATCAGCTCAACAACCTTACCAGAAGAGTCGGTCTTAGGGTTCTGTTAACTTGTTGGCTCATGGGGCTTCAACTTGTTAACTCGCTCCCATCGACTTTCAGGATTACCACACGCTATGGGTTCCTGTACCATTGCTTCAGTTGGGAGCGCGATTGGCGCGAACCTCACGCCTCTCGCTAGGATATTCCTAGCCGCATTCACGTCACGGTCCACCGTGCATCTGCAACTGGAACATTTCAGCGTTCGGTTCTCTTCGGGCTTCATTCTGTGCCCACATGTCGAACACTTCGCTGAAGTTCCATAGGGATTCACGTAGATTACTGGAATACCGTTCCAGCGGGCTTTGTATTCGATCTGACGTTGCAGCTCACCATACGACCATGAGTTCATCCGACCACGGTACCAACGGCCTTGCTGGTTCCCACGCCGATACGTTCGGCGGATGTTCGTCAGCCTCTCCATCACGAGCCCAAACTGTTGTTCCTTGGCTTGCTGCACAATCATCTTGCTAGCGTGGTGAAGAATCTGCTTCACTTTTTCGCGTTGCTTGCAACCATACTTACGAGACACTTCGTGGCGGATGCGCACGTCGTTCCGCCTCATATGTGAACGAACATCACAGTAGACAGCTTTTGCTCTTGTCGCTTCTGCGAGGTCATGTTTCACGATAGAGCCATCAGTATCAGCTAGCGTTACGTTGTCCAAGTTTCGCTCAATTCCGATGAATCCACGTGGTTTGATCTCAACGGCTTGTCTCGCTATTGATAGGGATAGCCGGTCTCTGGTTAATGTGACCGAACGAACCGTACGTCTCTTGATCGTGGCCTGAACATGTGGGGTTAGTGGGATTCGGATAAGTTCTCTGGGGCGAAACGGAAGCAGCAAGGAGCCGTCTCGAATTTTGATTCCATAGCATGTCGTTAGCCGGAGTTTGCGCGCGTAAGGCTCTTTTGTTTGTGGGTTCTTGCGTTTCGCTTTACGATAGTTTCGTAGTATGCCCGTTGCAGCGCTGATAGCGCATAGCTTGTAGTAGCTCATAGCGTCGAATCCAGTAAGCAGGGAGTAAGCTCTTAACGATAAGGCTTTGAGGCTTGTCAAATCTTCCGTCACTCCGATTCGCACGCAGTCGTTAATCATTTGGCGGAAATGCTCGAGAAGTCCGAGAATACTATTGTCGGGCACGTAGTGTTGCTGAACTGCCTTAAACGCCAGCACAACCTCAAAGCCACTTTCCCCGCCCTTTAATGGCTACAGGCGAGTGAAAGTACCGTGCGCCGACAAGTTAACAGAACTGGTCTTAGCATAGGCCGACCGGGTTCAACTTGTGGAGCTGCACATAGGAATAGACGATACGGACTCGAAGGCAGGCGGTTGCACCACCTACATCGCAGCTCGACTAGTCGAAAAGTTGTGTAAGCTGCATGCCCAATTCATCGACTACCCCAACATCATACGGCTGAACCCGAACATTCCGTACAAGACACGTGGAAACGCAGCAGTAGCCTTGCGCCTCAAAATTCCAGCCAACCTTTACAGCACCGTTCAGGAGGAGATAATCGAAGAGGTAGAGGCAAACAGCCGGATTGGCAGCGCAGGGACAGACCCGGCGATTGTCTTTCTAAACGGGAAACCTCCGGGCAAGGTCAGGAGGCTGGCGCGGAAAGCTCTTAGAGATATCGTAAGTGAACATGAAGCCCAAGAAACAATCACTCGCTGCAAGATAACCGCGCTCGCTTACGGTTCCCGATTGGGTTTGGTAGGCGCCTTATCCGCTGTTGGCGAATGTTTGGAGAACGACTACACGTTTGAGCTAGTCGCATATAGAGAGAGGAAGAACTGGGGAACAAGAAGGCGGGTCGAAGAAAGATCCGTAATGAGGATGGACCGACGTACCGCACCCTGGACTTTCAATAGTTACGATTTCGACAATAAGCGAACGCTCGTTACACCACACGGTCCGGACCCTGTCCTCCTCGGGATTCGGGGAGAGAATCCCCACATCCTTCTGAAGGCGTTCCGCATGCTGAGGATAGGGGAACCAATCGAGCGATGGGTGATATTTCGGACTAATCATGGAACAGACGCGCATCTTAACGCTTCGCCCTTGAGCACCCGAGTAAGACCCTTCAGGCCTGTTGTTCTGAAAGGAGTCGTTGCGGAGAAACCGGAACGCATCAGGGGAGGCCACGTATTCTTCGCGCTCAGATACAATAGGTCGAGTTTGCGCTGCGCTGCTTTCGAACCAACCGGCAGGTTTCGAGAAGTCGTGGCGAGACTGATCCCTGGTGACGAAGTGACAGCATTTGGTGGCTTGAAGAAACGCGCGGGCTTCCCCCTGGTCTTGAACTTGGAGAAACTTCAGATCCACCGGTTGGGGGAATCGATTAGCATTGAGAACCCAGTTTGCCCAAAATGTAAGAAGCATTTGAAATCGGCTGGCAAAGCGCAGGGCTTCAGATGCTCAAGATGTTCGTTCCGAGCGCCATCTGCAAAGAAGAAGTTGACGCGTAGATACCGATCATTGGAAACAGGCCTCTATGTTCCCGATAGGAAAGCGCAGAGACATCTGACCAAGCCGCTCTCCCGCTATGGACTGGAAAAGAAGACGCAGGGCCTTACCCCCCCTGTCGGCAAATGGCACGACCCGTAGGATCTTAACACTTCAGAGAAGGCATCATTCACAGGACGAAAAAATTAACGCCGGGCGCACGGCACCAACGCCTTGACGCCGAGCTGTAGATTTGCCTGAGCCGGTCGTCTGCGGAAAAAGGGGATTATTGCACCCTGACTGCGGGGTGCTGACACCAATAGTACTGCGCTGGAGGCAAGACGGAGTATGGCACCGGTGGCGGTTGGTACACATAGTTTAGTGGAGGTGGTTGGTACGCGTAGCCTTGTGGAGGGGGTTGATAGTAGACCTCCGGCGGCTGAGGAACTAGACACGGAGCGGGAACATAGCAAGTGGCAGCCAAAGGTGGTTTCGGAACGCAATAGTAAGACATGTCCAATCACCAACACCCGTTTGAATAACAACGAATAAGGCTTACTTCGCTGGTGCCCTTGGCGTGTCGACATTCACAGCAAAACCCGAACGGCAGGTTGCTCAGTTTCGCAGAAGAATGTAAACACGAAAGTTGGGGATACTTTTCAAACAATCAGCGTCATTGACCTCTGACTATCAAGCTTGCAATAACAGGAAGACATTGTAAGAGATGAGGCGCGCAGAATGCCACCTAGACCGAGAATAATCTAGACGTGAGTCGCATGCGTCCTTAGCGCCTGCAGCGAAGAATCCTGCTGTCTAACTGGACTCGAAGTGACCACGAACACTATCGTGATGTTCGGCGAAGTGATTTCTTCGAGAATGCGTTAGCGGTTCTCGTCGAGATGATGTCAAGATCGCAACAACGAGGACAAGTGAAGCTTCTTTCTGTTGATAAGTCGCTAGACGCGCTCCAAGGCCGCGATTTAAGGTCCTAATTTGCTTTCCTGCGGCGTAACAGTGCAAAATGACCCTAGTAAGAAGCGTTACTGCGGATAATAGGCGGTTTTGTCAAATGCCAAGAAAAAACTAAGTTCTTCATATGCGGAAGTTAAATATCTTCAGTCCGCACATCACTGTTCCGCCTACAAAGGCGGGATCCATTGGGGGTGAATTGATGGGCCACGATGACGGCGGCCGCGTTGGTGGATAAATAGTTTCGTTCGTGTAGAAATCGAACCTATTTCGTGAGTTTCGCTCGGTCGGCATAGACATGGTTATGCCAAAGGCTGCCTAGCGCAAGCTTTAGTTTTTACCTAATTTACCCACGCATTTGGTAGAGGTTTTATCCTAGAGAACGGTGACGGTTATTTCAGCGAGATGTCCAACGTGTGTGACCACTGCCACGCAATGGAAAACGTACTGACGGACCTACTCGGTTCGAAAGTTTCACGAGTTATCATGGGCAGAGTAGCAAATCAGCTACACGGCGAACGCGGAACATCAACGGCCACAGCTTTGTCGCCAGACCCTGTTGAAGTCCTGGCCATCACTCGAGCACCTAAGCGATATCTAGCACAAGCCTAGTTGAATCACATTGCTGAGAACCGAGTGGGTCAGTCTCCTCGACCACTACAAGAAGTTCCAATACAAGGAAATCATTCGAGAGCTGAATGAAACGAATATTCGAATTTTTTCAGCCATGTGGAAGTATGGTCCGAGAAACCTACTCGAAGTAGCCCGCAGAACAGGTATACCGTTTACCTCGGTCTACCATAGAGTGGCCAAGATAGAAGCCAAATCACAGGAAGTCGCTTTCCTTGTTCCCCCGGCCTCAAAACTAGGCATGGTTAGAGTTGCCATCCTAGCATTAGCTACACCGGGACGTGAGGACGAGGTCACTGCCGCATTAAAGGCCCCTAACATTTGGCGTTCGGTAGCATTCTGCGAAGGAAACTTCACCCATCTCTCGGTTCAACTCGTCCCTGTGAAGTACCTTAGAGAGTTCAGGTCTTACCTCCAACAACTTGTCGATAGCGGCTTAATCAGGAACTTCAGCATGATCTACACAGGGGAGTATGTCCCTAACTTCCCTGATTTCGACTACTACAACCCAACCGAAAGCCGATGGAGATTTGATTGGGAAGGTTGGCTGGCTTCACTTAATGAAGAACGTCACGGCGTGACGTTTGATGACCCTGAAGGCTACCAGTTGCTTGTCGACAAGAAAGACCTGATGATAATTTGGCAACTGCAGCTGGATGCTCGTCGGAGCTTCGCCGACATCTCTAAAGCTGCGGGTATGACACCGCAAGGTGTGAAGTATCATTACCAGAAGCTGGTTGCTCTGGGGGTGGCCAACTGCATCCAGTTCAGAGTTCTGCCATTTCCCATGGAGGTTTCAGCGTATCATGAGGTTATGCTCGAATTCAACAGCAAGGAGGATTTGGACAGGTTCTACTCGATCGTTCCAAGGTTATTTTTCGTGGCAGGCGTAGCCAAGCTTCTACGCCGGAACGCGGTCATGGTTCAAACCTGGATGTTGGAATCGCAATTACCGAAGATGTTCTCCTTCTTCTCGCAGATGGCTAGAGCCGGCATCCTAGATTCATACTCGGCAGTCAGACTCGACTTTCTAAGTAAGCAAGGTCAGACTATCTCAGAGGAGCTCTTTGACGACGAGAAAGGATGGATCGTTGATTTCGAGAAATGTTCTTCTGAGTTGCAGAAAATAGAGAAGGCAGGAATAAGCACTTAGGACACGCATTGGATGTTATGTGTCTAGTGCGAACTTGCTGAGTTTCACGGATCGGTACTACTCAAATCTAAGTCGGCTGCCGTGTTCGTCACGGCACTAGAGTGACCGTCCTGGGGGAAGGAAGAGGATGCTAGTTTGAAGTTTGCTTTGTCAGGGCGGCTGTGGCACCATACGGATTTCATGCGTTTATGGGTTGGCGAAACTGTCGAGTGGTTTGGAGGTCAAATAACCTACTTGGCGTTGCCAACGATCGCGATTTTCGCTCTAAAGGCTGGAGCTTTCGATATTGGAGTTCTTAACGGCTTGGGCTACCTTGCCTTTCCGATACTGGGGGTCTTTGTGGGGGTAATGGGTGACAGGTGGCCGCGGCGACCAATGATGGTTCTGGCGAATATTGTGCAGGTCGTCGCTCTTGGAACAATTCCAATCGCGTTCCTTCTACAGAAACTCAGCCTCTACCATTTGTTCGCGGTTGCCGCGGTTATGGGAGTATCCACTGTGTTTTTCGAGGTCGCATACCAGTCCTATCTACCAACGCTGGTTGATAGGGAGAATTTGGTGGAAGGAAACTCTAAGCTCACAACCAGCGAATCGGCCTCACAAATCGCTGGTCCTGCGCTAGCTGGATTCCTCATACAACTCACTGGGGCTGCCATGGCTATCGCAGCCGACGCACTCACCACGTTGTTCGCCGCCTTAGCCATCTTCTCAATCAAGAAGCCTGAAAACGCATACGGCTCAAAAGCAGAGCGCAACTTCGCTAGGGAGGTCAGGGAAGGCGCTGGGGTAATCTTTCACAATCCATTGCTCCGAAGCCTCGCAGCGACGACCGCAACTTTGAATCTCGGAAGCAGCATCTTCTCTGCTGTATTCTTCCTCTTCATGTACAATGAATTGAGATTGTCCCCTGGATTGGCGGGCGTCGTACTCGGAATCGGAAGCGTGGGTTCTTTGGTTGGCGCAGTTAACGCGCCTAAGATCGGGCAGAAACTCGGCCTCGGTCCTACCCTTGCCATCGCCTTATCTCTTGTCGGCTTCGGACTCCTTGCGATCCCCCTTGCTATGTACGGTCCCTCAGTACCAGTGTTAGCGGCGCTCTGGATGCTGTCTGGGGTTGGAATAACAATCTACAATATCACCCAGATCAGCCTTCGTCAGGCGATTGTGCCCGACAGGCTTCAGGGCCGGATGAATGCCACTATGCGTGCAATAGTCTGGGGAGCGCTGCCAGTTGGGGCTTTCATTGGAGGAATCTTAGGTACAGAGTTTGGAATTACGCAGACCATCATCATCGGCGGGTTAATCTCGCTTCTTCCTGTGCTCCTGATCATGATAAGCCCCATCGGCTCATTGCATGAAATCCCAAGCAACCTAGAAACAACGAAGGCCGCCAATCAAAGCACAGCCCCTCGAACATTTTCTCACTAGAAACCTGTCACGAGGACTTCGGAACTCAAGCTACAGCATGGCTATTCCTTAGCTTAATCTAAGCATCCGACTTGATGTGTCTTGAAGAACAACACTCGGGCTCGCGAACACCTAAAACCAACAAGGAAAATCTCAAGCCCAAAATCACCTGGGCTTCGTCGAGATCCGGATGGCTATAAGGTTCGAGGGTGGTGACCGAGTTGACATTGAGAATCAAACCAATTAGGTTGAGGCAAACCGTTTACTTCCGAGTCCCAAACGACATAGTCGACCTGATCGGAATCGACACCGACGCCGAAGTAACCCTCAACCTCGAAGAACACGAGGACGAATTTCTCCTCAAGTACGCTGTCATGAAACCACGAATGAAACAGGCTTTGCGCCAGACTATCGAACCAATCCAAAGGTGAGCCCAACAATGCAACGAAGCGAATTACAAACGAACTATTGGGATAGGACGGTGGAGCGAATATTCAACCTAGACCAAGGGATACGCTACGTAGGCATATCCAACCTCGAGTATCATGTAATCGTTTCAAAGATGCGTCCCGGGACCTCCTCTTTGACACCAAGCGAGCTCGATTGGAATTTCGTATCCATCGCTCCAAAGATCATGGTCGACAGCGCGCAGCGCCTAGAGGAGAATTGCGGCCCGTTGCAGATAATGTCTGTGCGCTACAGGAGAGTACTGTTGGCAATCTACAGAAGCTCACAGCATATAGTCATGCTAAGCTTCGAATCCACTGTAGAATCCCCATTCCTAAACAAACTCGCTAAAGGCTTAGAGTCCATTATGCACTAAGGGTCTAGTGGTGCGTACAAATCCCGCAAGCAAGCTCGAAACAATGAAGGTCGCCGGTCAAAGCACGGCACCAACACCTGTCAGACAACCACAAGCAAACCTAAAAGACCGCGACCCGATTTTGGTTTCCTGCTAGCGGGGTGGGGTAGCCAGGTTTAACCCGCAGAACCTTCCCGTGCGGAGGGCTCATATCCTGGCGAGAAACCCTGAGATTGAGTCGAAAAAACTCCTCAACCGGTGGTTCGAAAGGCGGACAAGCCCGAATATCCACCCCCCGCTACCAATCTGAATTGCTACCGCTCGCAACATTCAAGTATGCTATGGCTAGGTTGGGAATGCATTTCCGGAGGTTTCTTAATACTCTTCGGCCCAAATGAGATAGGCGGATGAGTCCTTTGTACGCGGCCAATATGACTCGGCCTGGACGGCCGGCTGGAGTAACGGTTCTCACGATACTGCAGATCATCAGCGGCCTCGGAGACATTGCTATCGGGTTGGTGCTGTTTATCTTAGCAGTGCTCGCTGGCGTCCTAATCGGGGGGCCGCTCGTAACCCTGCTGTTCTTGTTGGATTTTGTAATAATCGGGCTGGGAATATTCTCTTTCGCTTTAGCCTATGGCCTCTGGAAAGGCAAGCGATGGGCCTGGACCCTCAGCGTAATCGGGTCAATCATTGGAATTATCTTGGGAGTGTTGACCCTCGTTGTTAGTTTCGTAGGAGGAAGTGGGCTGGCCGAGAGCCTTGCGAATATCGTTCCAATCGTCTTGTATGTCATTATACTCGTCTACTTGAATTCGGGAAATGTTCGGGCATTCTTCGGGCGAACGGGCGGATTTGCTGTGATGCGCCCGTCGGTCCAGGGGCCGGTTGGCCAGCCGTACGTGCCTCCAACTCAATCACCCTATCCCCAACCCAGCGTCCAGCCGCCCTACTACCCACAAGCTTCCCCACAACCAACGCCTTGGGGACCGATTGCCTGCGCTAACTGCGGCGCTCCCAACCAGCCTGGCGCAAACTTCTGCGACCGGTGCGGAACACGCCTTCATTAGGCTAAAGGAATCGCCGTATCATCGGGTCACACCAAAGCCTCCACAACGCGAACGGCAGAACATGTGGGTCAGTTGACCCTCTCTAGGACAACATAGTTTCGTTTGTAATTGTTCCTCGGCAAAACGAAATTGCTAATGACCCTGAACCCAGATTTGCGTGCGAAGTCTCTGATCTCTGACATCGAGAAGAAACGCACACATGAACTATCGATATACACCTGAACACGGCTATTTCTTTCATCGGCTTGGTACCTTGACCTTTCGCCCGGTACGATCAGTTTGTGAAGCGTTGGGTAGATAATGTAAACGTCCCTTGAATACAGCACGTTTGAGGCTACCTGCCCAAGGGAGACTCTTACAATAAGCTGATTTTTCTGTTCCCATGACTGCACTATTGCCTTTCCGACATCGGGCCATACGATCTGCGATACTCTTTCATAATCAAAAATCAACAACCCCCCAGGTCGAAGCAAGGCGTACGTGTTATCAAGAAAGCGTTTCACCTCGTCATTTCTGACCGGTATAGACCAGTTTAGACATAGAGCGGCGTCAAACCTCGCATGGTGGTGATAATCATAGTAGCTACCAACGACAAAGCGCGGGTGTATTTTCTCCTCCGCGGCTTTTCTTCTGGCGAATCGAATATTCTCTTTCGAGATGTCAATTCCTGTCGCCTCGAAGTCGAGTTTCGTCAGCGCTCTCACGTGGTATCCAGTTCCACATCCTAAATCGACTAAGGATTCGGAACCGTGACCTCGCAGAATTGAAGTGATGAGCCCGACCTCGCTCTTCCAGTCCCGACCCTCGATGAGCTCATAGTAAGAGACAAGTTGACGGTAGAGCGGTCGGCGCATTAGTTCGAATGCGCTACGGAGGTCTATTATACATTATTCTTGAGCTAGCTCATGACGCATATGTCGAACGGCCGCAAAGTGTGCTTTCCGAAATCTGAATACATCGTGTACGAACCCTACTCCGGATTACATCTGGCATACCATGCCAAGAAATTCTGGTTTTCGGGACGATCGAAATACCAACAAATCGACATAATCGACAACGATGCCTATGGTAGAATGTTGTTTCTTGACGGTAACGTTCAGCATACTGCCTATGATTCGCGAATCTTCAATGAAGCCCTTTGTGGTCCAGCCAAGAGAAATGGCTTCGCCGAAGTACTTGTGCTTGGGGGCGGTAGTGGGCAGACCGTGATGACACTATTCGACTCTCCGACAATTCAGCATATCACCGTCGCCGAAATCGACCCCTTGCTTGTCGATTGTTGTAGAAAATACATCAAAGGGGTAGGTCGAGCGTTCGGAGACCGGAGGGTTAGAATTCTTATCGGCGATGCCTTCGAGTTTCTTCATTCGACGAGGGAAGAGTTTGATGCAACCATAATCGATCTTACCGAGAGGCCCTTTGGAATTAAGAGCAATTTGAAGACGCTTAACCAACTATACGCTGATATTAAGGAAAAATGCAGAGGTCGCTGTAGTCAATACATTGGGTCATCGGTCGGACTCGCTTTTCATCGACAGTTTAGAGAATCTGCGATGAGCGCGAGCAGGCGGTACCTCTCTAATGTTCGATACGAGGACATCTTTATCCCATCCTTTGGCGCGCCGCATACATTCATGCATGCCGGATACGAGAAATGACCAGAGCCCGACTTTGGCAATGCTGTCGCAATGGGTAGTTTCCGACATGTAGCAAGTTCAGCGCGTGGATGCTGTTAGCTCCCGCTCCACTAGAAATAGTCTAACCCGACACGAATACGAATGATTCAGGGTAGCCTGGGAATTCGTATGGAAGGAGCTGAATGAATTGTGGGCGCTATCGTAGCGGTACCGTCGCCGAGGTACCAGAAGATTATTCCGAACGTTGAATCGAGGGGGTCTTTCAGGTTTTCTCCCTGGTTGAATGGAGAAATTGTATCGTACACGGCATTGTAAACAGTCTCACCCTGAGTCAGGAACCCGACCACTTGGGCAGTTAAGTCATCCACCAGACCGAATTGGAGCGTGATGGCTCCGCTAGAGAAAACTACTGACGTCACCCCTGCCGCAAGAAAAATCGGCGCTAATTCATTACCATTACTCGACACAAAGATCAGTAGTTTGACGCCTTGCAGGGCATTAGGCCCAAAGTGATTTGTGAAGAAGTCTCTACTAACGGCGACCATGCCCGTACTAGTTGTTATCCGACCCGCAGCAAAATCCGAAGCGTACCTCTGTTCACCCGCATCGCTCGGTTTCTCGCCGACACACCAATATGTTGCGTTCTTCTGGGTGAAGCTGTCCGTGCGCCAGACGACGACACTGTAATTCTTCATCCTAGTCAACAGAAGGCTGATTGTAACGGCGCCGTCAGCTAGGTATGTAACGTTGTATCCTGCATGGTTCAAGGAGGACACGAGACTCCCAGCATAGTAGCCCATAGGCCGCGTTGCGTTCAATGACGAGAGAAACAAAGCACGCTTCTGAACCTGAGCCTGCGGCATCGCAAGAGCGTTGACACCGATTGGGAACGATAGCGTCGACAATAACAGCAGGGCGACCAGTACTTTCATCAATCCAAATCCCGTTTGATGACCCCGGACATTCCGGAAACAAAACCATTATTCACCGTGATTGTATCATCGAGGATGACTCCTGCGGAGAAATTGCTGAGTTTATCGCAAGGGGAGTGGTATCATCGTAACGGTATGGTGGGGCGGGAGGGTGTCTCATCATAAGCCATGTGGAACCTTAGAAAAAGCGCCTCATTTTAAGCCTCTTAGCAATCTCGCCAAAGGCGACTTGACTCATATTTGACCAATGAACGATCGCTAAAGTGGGCTATCGCCCAACACTTTCGAGAGAAACTTCACAGTTCGAATCGCTTCAGAGCTCGTTGTGATGTGGCGTCATTTTCACATCTCATATACAGCTCGTCGGTGTTCTACAGTATGCAGGATAATTCTTTGCAGACGAATTTCGTAAATGACCCTATACTCGCCGAGTCTTAGCGAGAAGAGTCCTCTCAGGCGCCCATGGAGGGATTTCCCCAAGCGCGGGTCAACTTCAAGAAGCAAAATTCGCTCGCTTATCCTTCTCTGCAGCTCTGAGCTAAGCTTTCTGAGGTTTCTTTCGAATTTTGGAGTTTGAACGAGTTCGAATCTGCGGTTCAAGTCCTATTTCCACCAGCAGCTTTCGAAAGCTTCGCGTCTTGCCCTCCCTTGCCTGAGTTCGAGAGATCTCTATATCTCGCAGCAACTTCTTGTCCGCCATCACATCAAGTGTTTCCAGTAATTGCTCCAGAAGGTCCTTGGTTTCTTTCATCAACGCGAGCTGCGATCTGTCTACGATGAGGGTGGCCAAACCTAACGCTCTCATATTT